>Ga0256839_1000065_pt1 | contig 134288 bp, 107 predicted proteins | sample 354166metaG_FD_185968 | JGI IMG/M metagenome (GOLD analysis project Ga0256839, IMG submission 185968) | Hydrothermal vent microbial communities from Mid Atlantic Ridge, Atlantic Ocean - 354-166 | ecosystem: Environmental > Aquatic > Marine > Hydrothermal vents | place: Atlantic Ocean: Mid...
CGATTGATCATTTCGACAATCAAACTGAGCGAACAAGAGGCATTTTCGTGCGCAGATTGTGTTTCAGAATCACTGATTCATCTGCATTTACCAACTAATCCCGCGCGGCTGAGTTTTTGGACCCTACAGGGTTGGAGTTTGCAGCCTGCCTCCAATTTGAGGCGCGGATTGAGAACCAGTCTCGAAAGTGTCTCTGCGGCTGCTTTTCCGAAGAGGGTTGCGGGACCACTATTGCGGCCTGCTAGGGCTCACTCCCGGCGGAACAGTTCGGGCAAATTAAGGTTGAACAACATCTGGCTCTTGGTATTGGGGGGTTATGGAATAGATGTTATCTTCGAGTGTTGAAGGGTCGCCATCGGGGCCCGCAGAGTAGAAGTATGGACGGTTTCCGATGGTGAGTCCGCCATCGGAGTCTGGGAGGAGATCGAAGTCGGAAAGTTGTTGCTGGTTTACTCCTCCTTGGGTAGGGCCGCCTAGGCCATAGTCTGCGTCGATGAGTCTATTTCGGCGTACAAACTTCATACGAACACGAGTTGCGGGATTGGTTGGGAGAGCACCGAGTGTAAAGAAGGGTTTGTTGGGATTGACGATATTGACAGGTCTTCCCGCATCTCCCAAATTTCTTGGCTCCGCTTCAATGATGCCGTCAAATTTAGGATGGACATAGCGGATAGGGTTTCCCCATGCGTCGAATACCGTAAGGAGAAAAGGCTGAACTTCTTCATCTGCAGAGTAGTTTTGAGCAAACTCAGGATCGATCCCGCTGATGATCTCCTGGGCTTCGGGGACAACAGATGCAGATTGAATGAAGAGTGCAACAGAGTTGACGAGATTAAGCTCATCAGAGGTGAGTTCTCGTGCTCTACCATCGATTGCGGGATAGAAGGCACTGAGATTTTGGCCACCAAAGGATGGCATGGCGTTTTGAATGGCTGTGGGGAGATCGGCGTAGGGAATTTCGACAAGCGGAGGCGGATTATCGCCTTTGGCGTCAATGTAGGCAGCGAGTACCTGATCGAGCGATTGGATGACGCCTTTGGTGGCATGTTTTTTGCCAGTATTGACTACGGCAGTCCCAACCATGGTGGTAATTCCGACAAGGATGGCAATGATGGCAATGACAACCATAAGCTCAACGAGAGAAAATGCTGATCGGCTTGAGACTTTGGATTTTCCGGGACTGCTCATGTCTGGGTTCTCCTGTGGTGCGTTCGCCGGCTTTGAAAGCGGAGGTTCTGTCTACAATGATGATGTCCCGCATCTGTGGGAGTATACGGATGATGTTTGTGCCCGGATGCGTTTGTCTGGGCGTGAATCAGTTGTCCTGATTGGGATTTACTTCCGGTTTTGTTGGTTTTTTGGACTTTGGGGCGGGCTCAGGGGTAAGGGAGAATCCTGGGCCCATGATTGATGAGCCCAAGATATTACCTAAACCTAAAGGCGGCTGTTTTGGTTTCATTTGCTGGGGTGGCGGTGCTGGTCGCGGGCGCGGTGCGGGGGCTTGTCTTGGCGGTGCTAAGCGAGCTTTGAAAATTACATCGGTAACCTTTTCGCGAATATTTCGCATCATGTTAAGGAACATGCGTTGTCCTTCGCGCTTGTATTCGATTTTGGGGTCGGTTTGCGCAATAGCACGGAAACCGATGGAATCTCGGAGTTGATCCATTTCGTAGAGGTGGTCTTTCCACGATTGATCGAGGGTTTCAATAAGAACCATTTGCTCAAACTGAACGAGTTCCGGGCGATCAAGGGTTTCAACGCGGGCTCGGATGGCGTCTTCACGGTCGTCCTTGTCGAGATAGCGCATGCGGGGGGTGATGCCTTGATTGTAGATTGACTTGAGGTATTCATCGAGCTCATCTTCGGTTGTGGTTGCCAGTGCAGCATTGATTTTTTCTTCAAGGTCATCGATGGAAACCTTTTTGGCCATGGCATCAACTAATCGCTGGCGCATCTTCGGAGGTGGGGTCGTCATAATTTCATTCATGGTAAGATCAAGATTGATGCGTTCTTTGGCCCATTTGACGAGACCTTCAAACGCAGCGGTTCGGTCTTGCTTGGCAATCACCATGGTTGTCTGCATGATATAATCGACGGGGAACTCTGCTTCGCGGGTGCGGTAGAGGTCTTGTGCGCGTTCGATGACAAGGTCGCGAACGCGAAGATCTTCATCGTTACTTGCTTTGACGATTTCATCTGGTGTGATCTCGAAGGTGAACTTTTCCTTGATCCACTTGCTCAGACGAACCGGTCCGTAATTCTTATCGGCAAAGAGTGCAATTTCACCAAGGTCAGCATGGTCGATCTTTGTGAAGGCTGCCTCTTCGAGCATTTCTTGGACTTTTCTCCTGTTTGCAGCACCACTTTCGCGGAGATCACCGGTGTCGAGCTCGACACCAAAGTGGTTTTTCGCCCAATTGTGGAGTCCGGCTGAATCAAACTCCATGAGGAATTCTGAGGACTCTTCCGGAATATATTCACCAAGGGTCACGGCGATGTTGGCAGCGATATCCTGCTTGGCGAGTTTACGAATGGTGATGTCCATCTCAACAGCATCTTTGCCTTTGAGTCTTTCAGGGAGGATGGAGCAATCGAGTATTTCTCGCGCATACTCGGCTGCGCACTGGGCGGGGAAGTCTGGATCGAGGTATTCGTTGATGGCGTCATCGACCACTTCCTCGATGTATTCGAAGATGAGAGATTTCACCTGCCGACCTTCAAGAATGCCTTGGCGGAGTCCATAAAATCGCTGGCGTTGGTGCTCCATAACCTCGTCGTATTCGAGGATGTTTTTCCGTTGCTGGAAGTTGCGTTCTTCGACTTTCTTCTGGGCTCGTTCAACATTCTTGGAGAGCCAAGGATGCTCGATGGCATCACCTTCTTTCATGCCCAGGCGTGAGAGAAGCTTCATCGTGGTTTCGCCAGCAAACATCTTCATAAGATCGTCTTCGAGCGAGACGAAGAAACGCGACGACCCCTTATCACCTTGGCGTCCGGATCGCCCTCGGAGCTGGTTATCAATTCGGCGTGATTCATGTCGTTCGGTGCCGATGACATGGAGTCCGCCGAGATCTTCGATATTGTTGAACCAGCGAAGACGGTGGAGCTTGCAGCGGCCGTTCCTGTCGAGTTCAGCACGGAGTTCTTCGGCGCTGGCGGTTTGGGCTCCTTTGCCTCCCATCCATGTGTATTCGTTGGCCCAGTGACGCAAGAGCATGAGTTCGAGTTCTTCGAATGGCATGTCCTCGGCTTGGCGTTTATTGATGCCTTCGGTTTTGAGGATGGTTGGTGCAATTTTCCGGTAGACATTTTCGCGAAGTTCTTCGTCGCTCATGCTGGACTTGAGTGATTTGGAAGCAAGAGATCTTTTGAGAAGGTGTTGGATAAAGTCTTCACGAGTAAATTGTCCGAGTTTGATGTCGGTGCCTCGCCCGGCCATGTTGGTGGCGATCATGACCGCACCGAGTTGCCCCGCACCTTCGACAACTCCTGCTTCTTGTTCGTGCTGTTTAGCGTTAAGAACGGCATGTTGGATTTGATACTTACTTTTAAGCATCTTGGCAACCATCTCAGATTTTTCGACTGAAGTCGTTCCCACGAGGATGGGCCTACCCACATCATGAAACTCTTTAATTTCATCAACAATGGCATCCCATTTGTCCTTTTCACGCAGGAACATGAGATCATCGTGGTCCTCGCGGGCGATGGGCTTGTTGGTCGGGATAGAGACAACCTCGAGGGAGTAGATGTCGTGGAACTCTTGGGCTTCGGTGTCGGCCGTGCCGGTCATGCCTGAGAGAGATTTGTACATTTTAAAGAAATTCTGAACCGTTACCGAAGCGACCGTCTGCGTCTCGGGCTTGATAGGGACGCCTTCTTTGCATTCAACGGCTTGATGAAGCCCATCAGACCATTGGCGGCCAATCATGGGACGCCCGGTATTGGTATCGACGATGACGATGGTGGGTTCAGTCCTTCCGGTCATGCGATCGGGAACATCCATAACAATGTAATCTTTGTCTCGGGTGTAGACGGCATAGGCGCGAAGAGCTTGCTCAAGGAGATGGGGAATGTCCATATTCTCATCGACATAAAAAGAGCCAACACCTGCCATTTTTTGAGCTTCAGCGATACCGTCGTGCGTAAGATGGGCAGATTTTCGATCCATCTCGAGCTCATAATATTGTATGTGGCGATCGCGCTTTGATTCGAGCTCGGGAAGAGCTGCTTGGGCATCTTTGAGTTTCTTTTGCAATGCGGGGACTTCGGATTTATCGCGAGTTTGACGAATATCGCCTTCGAGTCCTTTGATGGTTTCTTTACAAAGTGTAACTTGGTTTTCGATCTCCTGCCAAGGCCTTTGGAGCTCGACGAGTTTTTTGGCCAGTTCATTGGCAAGCTGATATCGGGGTTGATCATCGTGGGCTTGGCCTGAGATAATCAGTGGCGTGCGGGCTTCATCGATGAGGGTGGAGTCCACTTCATCAACCACGGCGAACTGGCGTTTGCGTTGGACCTGCTGCTCGACATTGCGTTTCATGTTGTCGCGGAGATAGTCGAATCCGAATTCAGAAGTCGTGCCATAGACGACATCGCAGCGATACATGTCGCGTTTGACTTCTTCGGGCTGCATGTGCATGGGGTGGATCGCCCCTGCGGTCAGACCCATTTTGAGGAAAAAAGGAAAGGTCCAGTCGCGGTCACGCTGAACGAGGTAGTCGTTCACGGTGACAACATGGACTTGTTGGCGTTGGACGCAGGCCATGTAGGTGGCCAGTGGAGCAACAATGGTCTTTCCTTCACCAGTTTTCATTTCGGCGATTTTCCCTTGCCCCAGAACCATGCCGCCAATGAGCTGAACATCGAAAGGACGAGCACGGAAGGGAGGCTTGGATTCGGGGTAGAGCTCACGGACAGCATCGTAGAGTTCAACGGGGATATCGACTTGGAGAAATGGAGGAACATCGGTTGGGTGGCCGAGGTAGATGCCTTCGGCTTTGGCGGGTTCGAGGGTGTCAATTTCGGCTTGAACTTGCTTGTAGAGGAGCTGAGCAGCGTCGGGAAGGACTGATGGATCGAAATCGTGCTCGGGGTTAAAGATGTTGCGGATGCCCACTGCCCGATCCATGCCTTCACGGGCAGCTGCGAAGACTTCAACAAGAAGGTCGTCGGGTTTCTCGCCCTGATCGAAGCGATCACGGAACTCGTCGAGCTTGGCACGAAGTTGAGCATCGGTGAGGGTACGCATCTGAGGTTCGAGTTGACCGATGGCTTCAACGCGGGTGGTGTAGCGTTTGACGATTCGTTCGTTTCGTGAGCCGAAGACCTTGGAGAGGAGTTTGCCAACGATGGGAATTTCTGAGCTTGCCATTGGGGAGTTCTTTCGTGGTATACCGGTTCAAAGTGGAAACCGGCAATAGGCTGCACAGATTCATTGAATACGGGCAGCAAAGTATGTATTTTGATATGTTTGACGACCGAAAAGTGGGGATATCAGGAGAACAGCACGGCACTTTATCAAAGGGCAGGTGGAGGCAGATTGAGAAGCCAATACCCCGGGATTTGATCCGTGAAAACGGCTTGCTCGATTCGAACAGGACTTGAATCAGCGATGAAGTCGTCGTCAAGTAAGCTCTCCGGGACAGCAATTCGGAGTTGACACTTGGGAGCAGTGTGGCGATCAACAATGATATCACGCAAAGCATGGGCGACAGCGCCCGGAATGCGGTCGATGGTATTCGAAGCAGCAGCGCTCACCGAGCAGAGAAGGAGTTGAAAACCAATGGCAGCGACAACAATCCCAGGCATAGATCCTGAGGTACGCTTGAAATCGAAATGGCAATTTTGTGAATTCATTTTTTCCCAGTGTTCTGCTTGCACCATGTCATATATCGACCAGTTCAGTGTCCGGCACCAAATGGAGTCAGAAGCAGATCCGATTATCGGTATATTGTCTACATGAAAGAGTCGATTGTAAAGCCCACATCTCGGTTTGGTCCGATATGATTCCGGTCGGCTCTGGCTTCCCACTGCGAGGAACACAGTTTATCATCCCCCCAAACGACATGAACAAGGACCCTCAAGATGCTTGCTACTCGCCAATCGTTGACTCAAACCCGTGAATCCGTCACACATAAATTCACAATAGATCGGCACGAGGGATACTTGACCATCGGGCTCTACCCTGATGGGACACCCGGAGAACTGTTTATTAAAATCGCAAAAGAAGGCTCAGCCATTTCAGGAATGTGCCAAGCTTTCTGCCGGGCATTTTCGATTGCTTTGCAATATGGGCTGCCGGTGGATGAGGCGGTCAAGCGGTTCAAAGGGATGCGGTTTGAGCCCAATGGGACGACGAGTAACCCGGACATCCCGGAAGCGGACTCAATTATTGATTATGTGGCGAAGTATTTGGAGCTGCACTATGGGGGGGGAAAGGATGAGGGATGAGCCGTTCGGGATTCGGGGAAGGCGCGATGAGGGAAAAAGAAGATGAGGGGAGGAAACTTAGGCAATTCGGTTTGGCGGTTCTTGCCCTTCGAGAACCGCTTTTATGTTGGTGAGGACCATTTGGGTCATGGCCTCTCGCCAGACGATTTCGGCAGAACCGATATGTGGGGTAAGGGTGACATTATTCAAGGCGATGAGGTCGGGGTGGATAGCGGGTTCGTTTTCGTAGACATCAAGGCCAGCACCCCAGAGTTTGCCGGTGGCGAGGGCGTCGGCGAGGGCGGATTCATCGATCACTGGGCCTCGGCTTGTGTTGACGAGGATGGCAGTGGTTTTGAGGAGTTTTAAGTTGTCGCGGTTGATCAAATGCCGGGTTTGGGGGGTCAATGGGGTGTGAATGGAAACGACATCAGCTTGGGATAGCCCTTCTTCGAGGGTGACGCGGGTAGCACCCAGTGGGGTGATCTCAAAGTCGATGTGGCGGGATCGGGCTGTGTAAAGGATAGACATGCCGAAGGCTTTGGCACGGATTGCGGTGGCGTATCCGATGCGTCCTGCACCAACGATATGAATTTTCTTGTTGCACAGGTCCATACCGAGAAACTCCGACATACCGAGGTGGCCATGTTTTGGATAAGTGGCTGAGCGGGCGTATTGATCAGCTTCGATAAGTCGGCGAGCAACTGATTGGATGAGTAGCCATGCGAGATTGGCAGTGCCTTCGGTGACGGCATCTGGAGTGTTGCAGACAATAATCCCCCTGTTTTTACAGGCCGAAATGTTGATATTGTCGAAACCAACCGCAAAGTTGCAAATTATTTGGAGTTGATCACCTGCAGCATCAAGCAAGGCAACATCGATCGGATCGGTATACATGGTAACCAGTGCACAAAGCCCTGGAACAAAGCTCAACAGATCAGCATGTGATGCTTTGTGCTTGCCGAGCGTTTTTACGCAAACCCCTTGCATTTCAAGGTTTCCGGGTACCGTTCGTGTAAATCCGACAACAGGTTGAGTGATAGTCATGATAGACAATAGGTTCTTGAAGTTTGAAAATTGATACCCCTCTAGTCTCAAGTTGACCGCACGGATTCATACCGCACACGATTTCCACGGAAGTTTTTTTCAAATTCCCGAGAAAAACAGGACAAAATGGAGTTGCTATGCCGAGAAATGTGCGGTAAAACAAGTGTGTTCGGAGCAACACACATCGCAGCATTTCCGGAAAATGCAGAATGGAGTATTAGCTATGGCGAAGAGAACCACGAAGAAAAACACGACCCGTCGTCCTGCGAAAAAAACGGCTGCTCGCAAGGCACCTGCCAAGAAAAAGGCATCTGCGAAGAAGGCGGCACCGAAGGCTGCTGCAACAAAAAAACCGGCAAAAATTGTATCCGCCAAGGATAAACCGCGCACCAAATCTGAAGTGTTGACAGTTATTTCTGATCATGTCGGCATCTCGAAGAAGGAGGTTGCTGCCGTTTTTGATGTCATGGGTGAAATGATCGAGAAGGATCTCAAGAAGAACGCTTGTGGTGCATTCAATGTTCCAGGCATGATGAAGGTTTCAGTTCAGCGCAAACCTGCCACCAAGGCACGCAAGGGCATCAATCCATTTACCAAGGAAGAAATGATCTTCAAAGCCAAGCCAGCACGCAATGTCGTGAAAGTTCGTCCACTTAAGGGTTTGAAGGATCGCGTTTGATTTTTGATTGAATACAGCCAATATGCCCCGGATTATGAATCTGGGGCATATTTTTTGACACCTGTGTCACACGGGGCGTCCTTGGTTGGCAGTTGGCTCATTGATTGAGTGCGTCGAGGAAATCTTGGTAGGTGGTGGTGACGCCGTTGGTTGTGATGGAGTCTGCGTCGAGTGGTATTTCGGGGAGGTTTCGGAGTTGTGGACCTGCTCCGCGCGGGTTTTCTGCGAGCCATTGATCAACGAATGCATCTGTGACATGGGCGTTTGGATTAAACCGCGGGCTCGGGTTCCAGAGTACAAATGTGTCGATGCCCATTGCGAGCATATGATCCATCATGATTTCCCAGATTCTGTACTCGCCTGCGAGTTCTGTTGGTCGAGCCCAAGAGTTTGCGCCATATTTTCCATAGCCTGGTGCGGATATCCATGGCGTAACGAGGCCGGTTCCTGCTGCGGATCGGGCGCGGTTGAGCACATCGATGAGTCTGTTCCAGCGTTGTATTTTCTCGGTGCGTGCGTATCGAGGCGTATTTTCGTTGCGATGGTCGAGGTATGCGATCGGGGCTGAGATTCCGCCACAAGTTGCGGCTTTGTCTGGGCGGTTTGTGTAATGGAAGGTCTGGAATGAAGGATTGAAGTCATTGTAGTTTGAGATTTTGATATAATGCCCGAATGCGGCTTCAAAGGCACCGCTGAAGACATCGTTGAGCATATTGGCGCGGAACTCGGTGGCAAACTGGTTGTAGTCGTTGAGTGCGATGGTGCCCTGTGGATCTTGGTAGTCCATGAACTGGTCTACGGTAATATTTCGCATTGAGACTGGAAGTACGGAACTGAGCGGCTGATACGGGTTCATGAGTTGCTCAAAAAACCATTGTCGATCTGATTCGGGGATATGCCAGTATCCGATTCCTTTTTCCAAATCATGTATAAGGTAATCTGGACGAATTCCGAGATTGGCGAGTTCCACAGCGAAGTTGTTCCAGTATTCTTTAAGGCCAATGGTGTATCCTCCGGAGTTGACAAGGTCGCGTGGGTCGGAAAGGTCGAATGTATACCTCGTTGCTGGATCGAGTTCCTTCCAGAATCGGATAGCGATTTTTTCGGGTTGCTCATCGCGGATTTCGTTGGCGATCCTTTGGGCGAGTTGGCGTGGGGTTTTGCCTCTTGGGTCGGCAATGTATGTCCTGAGGACATGCTGGAATGTTGGGCCTGAGTTTTCCCAGGCGAATAGGCGAACGGTGTAGTCGTTGTCTGGTGGGACAGGAGGAATGGTGTTGTCTTCTGATCCGCCTGTCCCAGCGGATCCACCTGTGTGGCCTGAACCTGATGAGCCGCCACGGCCTCCGCCGCCGCCGCTGGCTGATCCTGTAGTTGGTATGGCGCTGTTTGATCCGCCAGTAACGCCGGATTCAAGGGTATTGACGGTCCCGTTGTTGGCCTTGTTTGTCATAATGGCGGGGCGTTGCCCGCGCAGAATGGGGTGGTCTGGGTGGATACGGGAGGCGACTTTGGGTTCTTTGCGGACGATAATTCGTCCGTCGGGAAGCCTGATGGTGATCTCGATCATTTCATTTTCGAAGGTTTCTTGTTGGTTCTGTTGAGGCGCGTCTTCGGAAACCCGAGATGCGGTGCACGCCCCGGCGATGCACAATGCGCCGAGGAGCCCAAAGAATGTCGATCGCTTGAGGTACATTATGAAAGCCTCTGTTCGAGTTCGAATAGTTGTTTTTGCTTGTCCGTATGAAGAAATGTTCATTGCGTTTCTCCGCTCGCAAGATCGGCAGGTGGAAAACCAGTGAGCGTTTACCGATTGTAGGGAAGTGGACTCCGATAAGCGGGATATTGGGGGAGGGGATGCTTCTCAGAGGGCAGGGTCGATTCTTGGCAAGAGCGTGCCAGAATAGGGATGGTGAATTCTTTTTGATGCGAAGACCAAGATTGGAGTAATCTCTTGCAGATCAACAAATATGTTTCATCGCGTGCGGTGGCGTTGGAGACGACGCTTTTGATTCATGGGGTGCCCCAAGCTTCGGCCCTTGGACTTGCCAATGAGCTTGGCGAGATTGTGGAAGCGGAAGGATCAACGCCCGCATTGGTTGGGGTAATTGATGGGGTGGCGACGGTTGGGATGGGAATGGGACAGCTGCAGGCGATGCTTGAGCACGGGGAAGTGACCAAGGCCAATACCGCGAACCTTGGCGTGCTGATGAATCAAGGGCAGCACGCGGCAACAACGGTGAGCACAACCATGGAAATTGCTGCCTTTGCCGGACTTCGGTTTTTTGCAACCGGGGGGATCGGGGGTGTGCATGAGGGGTATGGAACACGATTGGATATCTCGGCGGACCTGCTGGCCTTTACGAGGTTTCCGATTGCGGTGGTCACCAGCGGGGTAAAATCCATTCTTGATGTGGTTTCGACGCGCGAAGCGTTGGAGTCGTTGGGGGTGACGGTGGTTGGATGGAAAACAGATTCATTCCCGGCGTTTTATCTTCGGGAATCAGAAGCCCAAGTAGATGTGCGCTTTGATGATGCAGATGAGTTGGCAGCGTTCGTGCGTGTTGAGTTGGCGCGGAGCGGGCGGGGAATTGTAATTGCCAATCCCATTCCCGAGGGCGATGAGTTGGATGCGGGGCAGTGGAGTAAATGGCTCAAGCGAGCGAAGAAACTGGCAGGGACAAAGGGAGCGAATGGCCGCGAAGTGACGCCTGCCATTTTAGGACACCTGCATGAGGTTTCAGAAGGACAAACGCTCGGAGCGAATATTGCGTTGGTAAAATCGAATGCCCGGGTGGCAGGGATGATTGAATCTCGGCTCTGACACGCCCCAACCCTTCCCTTTTCCGAACATGGTGTCTTTATCGGGTGTGTCTTCACGAAAGTTTGACACATGAAAGGACGATTCTTGCCCACGGAATGGGCCGATTTGTGCTAGAATACCGACAGAGGAGCATGAAGACCAGATGGATTTCGTTTGGTCGGGCTGTTGCTCGAAGCTCGTTTGTGAAAATTGAGAGAGAGAGAGACAGCCCGGATGGAGAACCGAGCTGTGGATATGCAAAACAAACCAAGGAGATGAGAAGATGCGTAGGCAAATCGGTACCGCGGCCCTAATCGCGACAGCAGGAATGTGTGCTTCGGCACTCGCGCAAGACAGCGTGAGTTCTAACTTGGGTGGGTTGCCAGGGGATGCCTTGAATCCGTGGAACGACCACAGCGCTGCCTATGTCGTCGACCTGGCCCCGCTGGTAACCTCTGGTGGGCATACTTTTGGTGCAGGTATTTTGCTCAAGACGACGCAAACAGACCCGATGTTTTTCAATAACCTCGGCTCGTCGAGCACAATCAGTACGGATATTCTCAATGATGTCCCGTTTTCTCAGACAAGCTACTCTGTATGGAATACTGCGGGCGCGGGAATCAACACGATGATGAATACGGCTCCTGGAAGTGTTTCCGCACCTGCCTTAGGGTCCCAGTTCTCGGTCGCTTGGTCAGAGTTCGGGACTTCGTCGTCTGGTAATAGTTACAACGGGATGATCGGCGCCATCGTCAACTTTGATCCGGCCGATCCCAATCGACTCTATGTTGATCGCAAGATGGTGGCGGTGAACTCGAGCTCTGAGCTTGCGGTTGATTCTTCGCAGCTCGGTGGCGTTTCGGTTGATGCCAACGGGAATGTCTACTACCGCGGCGACGACTTCAATGTCACCGGCCCCAACGCACTGATGGGCAACAATATTTTCCGTACACGGATGGCCGACCGTGCTCCTGGCATACAGAACTTCATCTCGCTTGGCGGGACGCTTGATGCGACCGATCACATTATTCAAAATGGCGGGACGGTGTATGTCGTCCCCAACAATCTGCCTGCCTCAATTGCTGGTGGCGATGGGCTCTACGCCGGTGTGAACTTCAACTCTGAGTATGTCTACGGCTCGGACTTCGGTATGACCACTGCAACCTCCGCACACTTCGACACCAGCGGCGGGCAGCTCGGCAGTGGACGCGGTGCCAATGGGTTCGCGGCGGTCGATGCCCTTGGTATTGATGCGGTTGGAACATATGGGCAGTATGCCAAGGATATGAACAATGCTACCCGTACTTTCAATCTCTGGGGCGTTGATGCAACGGGTGCTGTGGTTGGTGCCAAGGCATGGGATGTCCCCTCGACCGTGGTTGACAATGATGATGGTTTTTCGCTGACCTATGGCTCCTTTGCTGAGTTCACCAACTACCTTGGATCGACTCCGTTCCGTGGCGGCGTGGGCAATGTGGCCGTTGGGACAGATAAAGATGGTCATGGTGTATTCGCAGCAACGATTGCTGAGAACGGGTTGAGCAATGACCTTTCCACGCAGATCATCGTTGGCCGCTACAACGCAGATTTGAATACAACCGAGTTTACCTTCGCAGCCTACATTGACCTGCTGAATCTTGGAACCCAGGACGCAGGTAAACCAATCTTTGATGACATGGGTGTTGAGATTGGTCAGCTAGTGAATCTTGATGCCGTCACCGGAGGCACACCTTTGGGCCCATCAATGTCGGCGCCAACGATTGATGCTGCCGGTAATGTGTGGTTCATCGGGGCCGTCGAGCTTTACGATCGATTTGTTGGTGGAGGATCTGATTTTGACGGGGCCTTGCTCCGTTCGGTGCTTGATCCTGTCACTTTCTCATATCGGCTTGAGCTTGTGCTTGAAAATGGTTCGAGAATTATGGGGATGAACTCGGATCGTGAGTACATGATCAACTTCTTGGGATCTGCAACGGCTGCGGGTGGTCCTAACCCCAGCTCGATGTGGTCGAACAACGCTTCGAGTTCGTCGTGGAACAATGTTGATATCTCGACGACCGAGCCCGGCGATACCCGCGCAAACGGCGGTGTGCTCGTCTCGACTTCGGTGACTTATGACATTGATGGTGATGGTGTGTTTGATGCAGCTCTTGGCGGCGATGAGGCATACTCGGTTGCGATCTACATCGGACACTATGAAGAAGATGCAGGGTGCCGGGCCGACATCAACGGCGATGGGTCGCTGAACTTCTTTGATATCTCAGATTTCCTGACCGCCTTTAGCGCGATGGATCCGATTGCGGACTTCACCGGCGATGGCGCGTTCAACTTCTTTGACATCTCGACATTCCTCAGCGAGTTTGCTGCGGGTTGTCCATAATCGATTTCGACTTTTATGGGCGCTCGGGCCTATGCCTGAGCACCCATTCCGAATTTCAGGGTGCTCGCCTCTACTGATGCGAGCCCCCTTTTTCATGTAATGTAGAGCCATTTCGAGTGCTTGATTGCAGGAGGCTAAACTCTGTGTTAGAATACAGATGCACCAGCAAGGAGTTCCCTGTCATGACTTATGTTCGATTGGTCCCGGCCCTTCTTCTCGCATGTTTCGTTTCGGTTTCATCAGGACAGTGGGACCCGAACAATGGGCTTTGGGGAAAAGAGGACCCGCGGGATATCCGGGTGATGACCTGGAATGTACAAGATGGAATTTGCTCGTCGAATAACAAGGACGATGCCTTCAATAGCTGGAACGGACTTGTACGGATTGTGGCCTCGCTGCAGCCGGATGTTCTGATCCTGCAAGAGTGTGCCGACAACTCGGGCAATGGAACCGGCTCAGGTGCCGATTCGGCAGCCGTTCTCGATCATGTAGCCAATATGTTTGTCAATGGTGGAGCCGATATCTATAACGGCGGCACGGTCGGCTCGTACATCAAAAAATTCGTAAGCGGATACGATCTGCCCTATGTCTATTCATCGACCAACTCCGACGGATGGAATCGCAATCTGATCATGTCCAGGTTTCCCTTCGAAGATATCAACAACGGCGGCGGAGCGACAATCTCAAACTTTGTGCTGCTTCCTGACGAATATCAGTCGGGAGGCACGGGCGGGATTCGTGGATATCAGTTTGTGGAGATCAATCTTCCTGATGCAGACTATGCGGGGGATCTGGTCATCGGCAATGCACATCTCAAGGCTGGAGGCGATTCAAGTGACTATGACCAGCGTGAAACGGCTGCACGCAATACCGCCTATTACATTGACTACTACTACAATGGCGCTGGGATTGGCATAAGTGATCCTAACAACAAAGTGGTCGTCCCCAGCACAGGGGATGTCCTCGATGAGTTCACGCCTGTAATCTGGGGCGGCGATCTCAATCAGAATCCAAGCTCAACGAGCCCAAGCGCATGGATGACTCGAGCCGAAAACTTTGGCGGGACAGATGGGACCGATCGTGACCGGAGTGATGCCGTTTTTTCGAATGCTTCGCATCCAATTTCCGGTGAAACAAGCACGCAAGGAAGCTCAAACCGGTTGGACTACCTCTGCTGGCAAGACTCGATTGTCCAAGTGCGTCGACAATTTTTGTTCCGCTCGACTGGGTCTGGAATGAGCACAAGCCGAATCCCCGAACCTGCGCGTTCGTATCCGGTAAGTCCCAGTGCAATCTCTGGGATTGCATCCGATCACCGTCCGGTGATTGTGGACTTTATCATGCCTGCCCCAGCCAATGATCCTTGCCCATCGCCTCCGGATTATGTGGATGATGATCTGCTCAACTTCTTTGATGTGTCAGCCTTCTTGACACTGTTCTCAGATGGTGATCTTGAAGCCGACATCAATGATGACGGGCAGCTCAACTTCTTCGATGTGTCGGATTTCCTGAGCATGTTTGGCGCAGGTTGCCCATGAGTCGGCCGCAAAGGACTCGGGGTTAGTCACCTGCCTGATCGCGCATGGTGCGGATTTCTGTAACCGCTTGTTCAAGCTGGCGTTTGAGTTGGCGCACACGAAGCAGCGAACGAACACGGGTAAGGAGTTCGAGTTTGTTGACGGGTTTCGTAAGAAAATCATCGGCCCCCGAATCAATGGCGCGTTCAACATCACCAACCTCGTTGAGCGCGGTGACCATGATGATTGGGATATCACGGGTCGCGGGATCTTTTTTGAGTTTTTCACAGACTTGGAAGCCACTCATTTTGGGCATCATGATATCAAGAAGGATGATATCTGGTGCGTTGTCAGCCACAGAGTCAATTGCTTCGAGTCCATCGTGTGCGACGCGTACCTCGCCTCCGAGTTCATCGAGATATGCATGGAGGAGCTCGAGATTCTGCTCATTGTCATCGACAATAAGAACACCACTGTGTTTGATGGGGGGGTGATCGATCGGTGAGGAATCGGTGTGTGTATCTGTCTTGGTCATATTGTTGCGCTCGATTCCGTATTTGGCGTGCAGATCGCCGGGGCGATCTGGCGCTCTTGGTGAGGTTGATGCCTAATCTTTGGGTGCTCGGAGTCAAGAAACCACCTTCCCGACAGGAATCCATAGGCTCATTTTGAGGAATCATTGCGTGCAAGCATGGCAGTGTGAGTTTGAAAAACCAACGGTCAAGGATTTGATCGGTGCCTTGTCCCCTGAAGCCGGGGCTCTTTATACAGAACTTCGCCGAGCAGTGCTCAAGCAAATCAAGAAGAAGCCCAAACTTGAGTGGACCGGACTCACTTGGTGTTGGTGCGAATGTACGCACATTGAGAATGGAGGAATGCTCAGCACAATATATCTTGTGAGCGATCCGGAAAACCCTCGTGTAGCTTTGGCTCTTTCGACCACCTTTTTTGATTCACACCCTCCTCAGACGCTCCCGAAAGTGCTTCACTGCGGATTTGAACGGGCAACTTGCGTTGGGCATTTGACTTGGTGTGAATGGACAATCAATTCAGAGGATCTTGTCATGGGAGTTTTGGAGTTGATTGCACTGGCATATGGACCTTCCCAAGAGAAATCCGCTGGCAGGAAATATGGCCGATCTTGAAGCGGATCAGGCCATTGGGTCGATTGGACTTTGGCAAGTTGCCTATTCTCTGAGGAGCCTCCTTTGCAGCACATTTTTTCACACGGCCCCATCCGTATTTTTTCTTTACTTATTCTCTGCGCATGCTCCACAGTGGCACTGAGTGGGCCTTTGGACAAACTTACTCAACAGCGCATATCCCGGACAAATCTTGGAGGTGGAATAGCATCGATCTATATCACCGATCTTGATACCGGCGAAAAGCTTGCCGACATTGATGGATCACGACCAATGGTCCCGGCATCGAACATGAAGCTGTTAACGAGCGGTGCAGCGCTGTTTGTGCTTGGTGATGCCTTTACCTTCCGAACCAAGTTGATTATTGATGAAACAGTCACCCCCCCAACACTCATTATCAAAGGCGACGGTGATCCTGCTCTTGGTGATCCTGCAATTTTTGTCGGCGAAGAACCCGGGGTAACACTTGGCACGCTCTTCGACCAGATCAGCGACGCGCTCAAGAAAGCGGGGGTTGATGAGATCGGGCAGATCTTGGTTGATGATCGTGTGCTGGACCGAAACTACACGCATCCCTGCTGGCCAGTCGAGCAGCTGAATCGTTGGTACTGCGCTCAGGTGGGCGGATTGAACTTTCATACGAATGTGATCAGTGTGTATACGATGCCTTCTTCAGGTGGGACCCCGATCGTGGATCTTCAGCCTGATGCAAGGTGGGTTGATTTCCGAGTCAAGGCCAAGTCCAATACAAAAAAGCGTGATACAGCTTGGGTCTCACGCCCGACGAAATCGAACTCGTTTACGCTTCATGGGAATGTAGGAAGCAAGTCTGAGATTCCTGTGGCCATTGATACGCCCCCACTTTTTGCAGGTCGTCTCTTGGCAACAGAGCTTGAGAAACGCGGAATTCAGATCGGGGGCGACGATGCCTATCCGGAAGATATGGTCTCTCTTGTCGATCCTTCGGATTGGTATACGAGTTCGCGAACGATTGCGGTAATTACGACGCCTTTGTCGGATGTGCTGAGCCGAACAAATGTGGATTCACATAATCTGTATGCCGAGGCGTTGCTCAAGCGAATCGGGCACGAGATCACTTCTGATCCTGGGTCTTGGGAGAATGGTGCGACGGTGATCCGGATGTTATTGACAGAGAAAATCGGAGCTGGGGCTGCGGAATCGACGGTAATTTCGGATGGGTCTGGGATGTGCCGGGAGAATCGGATCGCGCCCAAGACGATGACTGCTTGGATTCGTAAGTTGTCTCGGTCGGATCATTGGGAGATGTTCCGCGATTCACTCGCGACGCCTGGGCAGGGGACGCTTCGGAGTCGGTTCCTTAATGACTCGCTCGAATCTGCGTTCTATGGCAAAAGCGGGTACCTCAAGGGGATGTATTCGTTGTCAGGGGTGTTGGTGCATCCGCGGTCTGGGCAACGGGTGGTGTTTTCGATCATGCTCAACAATGTGAAACCCGGGGCGACGGGTTTAAATGCCAAGCCCTTGATTGATTCGATTGTTGAGGAGATTGATGAGTGGATGAGCGTGCAGGCAGGAGTCTCGCGGGTTGGGGAGTAGGAAGAGACGCTAGGGGAGGCGTACGAGGGAATCAGGGGATGGGATTATTTTTACATTTGGTGATGACTGATCTGTCCATCGTGAGCACTGGGGGCCAAGGGCGGACGGATTGGTTGTTTCGTGTATCACCCGTCGATTTGGGCGTTGCATCAAAGCCTACGCGGTCGCAGCCATTGGATTGATCCCATTGGGCATCTCGGCTTGCATCGAAGTTAGCAGCCCAGTGGAAGAGGGCTTGGTTGGCATCGGAAATATCCACCGATCGACCCAGTATTACGATGAAGCGATGAACGGATGGTTCTTTGAAGAAGGCTTCAAGAATTTTGGTGCCGAGTGTGGTGTTGCAGGGTTCATTCTGGTCTTTATCGGCGCGGATGAAGAGCCAGGCGGGGGTTTCGGTGGGCGAAGATGCGTCGAGGACGCCTGAGATGGCTTTGGCGAAGGTGACTGCCTCGTCGCGTTGGTCGTCGGATGGGATTGGGTAGGGGGCTTCGAGGGGGCAGCCGTCGGTGTTTTCGTCGGAGATTTTTTTGGTGGCATCGAAGCCGAGTTTGATGCCGGTGCCTAAACGCGGGGCGGCGTGATCGAGGATGTCGAGGGCGCCATCAACGCGGGTGATATCGCGTGAAGGTTTGCAGTGCTGGCAGACGGCACTGAACACCGCAGTGAGGTCGTGGACATCGACTGTCTCATCGACAACAAAGATATTTTTAGTCCACGCCATTTGCCCGGCACCCCAGATACCGTGCATGACGGTGCGGGCATGGAGGGGGTAGTTTTTGGCGATCTGGATGTTGGCGACATTGTGGAAGGCGCCGTACATCGGCAGGTTGCAATCTTCGATATCGGGGAGGATGGTCTTTAACAACGGCCGCATGATGCGTTCGGTCGCCTTGCCCAGAAAATAGTCTTCTTGAGGAGGAAGCCCCACCACAGTGGTTGGGTAGATTGCATTGGTGCGATGGGTAAAGGCGGTGACTTCCACAATTGGGTAACGATCGGGCATGGAATAGAACCCGGTATGGTCACCGAAGGGGCCTTCAAAGACAGCACCTTCGCCGAGTTTTCCTGCATTTTTTTCGCGTGGATTCCACCCTGGGAATCCTGCATCTGTGCGGACAAAGCCTTCGATGACCATTTCGGCATCGGCAGGGACCCAAAGTGGAACCGTTTTGGCTCGAGAGAGTTTGATGCCCTTGCCATTGAGGAATCCAGCCATGAGGAGTTCGGAAATGCCTGGCGGCAGCGGGCAGGTGGCCGCGTAAGGGAGGACGGATGGGCCACCCAGCGCGATCGCAACGGGCATGGGTTGCCCAAGTTTCTTCCACGATCGCCAGTGGGCAGCTCCGTCGTGGTGCATGTGCCAATGCATGGCCAGACGGTTCTTGCCGAGGAGTTGCAGACGGTACATGCCGATGTTATGGGACTTCGGCTTGGGTTCGTTGCGATCGTCGGCGTGGATGGTGTGGATGCCTGCGAGGGTGATGAATCGGCCTCGAAAGTTGGCCTTCCAAGTCTCGTCGTCGATCTTGGGATGCCCCAAATGAGGCACCGCATCGTTGATGCCCGATGGGTACCCCACTGCTTCGTAGTCACCATCAAGGGGCCAGCATCGAAGGATGGGTAATGTCGTCAGGTCGATGTTGCCCTCGGTGTGGATGACCTCTTGGCATGAGCCGGGCTTGCTTGATCGCTTTGGTCCGATCTTGAGGAGAGGGAAGAACTGCCTGGCTTTGGCAATCGCTTCGGCAATGGATCGTGGCGGTTCGGGCTTGACCAACTCGGCGATGGTGTCGGCAATGTCATCGAAGGCCCGATTGCCCAAGGCCATTTCCATTCGGTTGTATGAGCCGAAGGCGTTGATGAGCAGGGGATACGCTGAGCCAACAGGGTGCTCGAAGAGCAAAGCACGCCCGCCGAGATGAGCAAAAGCAGGGTCGTTGCGTTGCGAAGATGACGAACCAAGGCCAGGGGCGGAAGATTTCGACTCGATGTCGGCGTACTGGGCGATCTCAAGTACGGGATCGATCGGAGAATTGATGCGAATCAACTCATCCGAATGTTCAAGGGCAGCGACAAAGCTTTGAAGGTCAGCATACATTATACTTACAATATGACACCACCCACCGAGAAACACGACACGACAGACATCGATCTCAAGCCTGCGTTTGTCTATGCGACGACGCGAGATTGGGTCGGGTATTTTCAGGCAATCGATGGACGCGAGCCCCGCGAAACACTCGTCGAAGCGATCAATCGCTTCGATGCCGAACTGATTGAAGCCACACGGTTTGCAGTTGACCTAGGGTGCGGCGAGGGACGCGATAGTGCAGCTTTGCTCCGGGCGGGGTGGAAAGTCCATGCGATTGATGGGCACCCTGATGGAATTCGCAGGCTGATCTCACGCGATGATTTATATGATCCGTCACGGTTGACGATGCAACTGGCGCCATTTGAGTCGGTTGAACTCCCAACATGCGATCTGCTCAATGCAAGCTTTTCGCTGCCCTTCTGTCGCCCGGAGTGCTTTGAGGCGCTTTGGGCGAAGATTGTTGATGCGATTCAACCCGGCGGGCGATTCTCAGGGCAACTATTTGGAGACCGGGACTCTTGGGCGAAGATTCCGGATCGTTCGCACCAGACGCGAGAAGAGGTTGAGCGGCTTTTGGCCCCCTTTGATATTGAACTGATGAAAGAAGATGAGCGAGAAGGCGAAGACAGTCATGGGACATCCAAACATTGGCATGTGTTTCATGTCGTAGCCAAGAAAAAACAAAATGCAAGGGCAGGTGGTTGATGGATGCAACAGATGCGGTCATTGATGTTCAAGGTGTCGAGAAAATATATCGACGAAAGGTCCATGCACTGCGGGGGATCGATCTGCAAGTGGGTGCAGGAGAGATATTCGGACTGCTAGGTCCAAATGGCGCAGGCAAATCCACGCTGGTGAAAGTGTTGATGACGGTGATCTCGCCTACGAAATGCGAGGGGACGATGCTGGGGAAGAAGATTGGGGACAAATCGACCCTGACCCAGGTTGGGTATCTGCCTGAGCATCACAACTTTCCCAAGTACCTCACCAGCCGACAGGTGCTTCATCACTTTGGAGCATTGGCTGGGGTAGATCGCAAGACACGCAACAAGCGAGCAGATGAACTGCTCGAAATCGTGAATATGACGGATTCAGCATCGCATAAATTGGGGACTTACTCCAAAGGGATGCGCCAACGGATCGGGATCGCGCAGGCACTGATGAATGATCCCAAGTTGGTGGTGCTTGATGAGCCAACCGATGGGGTGGATCCAATCGGGCGACGGGATATCCGCGAAATTCTGATTCGACTCAAGAGCGAAGGACGAACGGTGTTCCTCAACTCGCATTTGTTGTCCGAACTTGAGATGGTGTGCGATCGGGTCGCAATTATGGTCCATGGGTTGATGCGTCAGCAAGGAACGATTGACGAACTCACGCAAGGATGGAGCGGATTTAGAATCAAGGCACACACTGCGATCAGTGAACTGGCCTTTGATGCATCACAGTCTGCGGTCCACGGAGTCGAGTGTACAGGCAAGCCAGGTGAAAGCGAGCTGGTATTCAAGACAAACAATGCTCATGCGGTTCAGCCTGCGATTGATGCACTACGCCAACACGGTGTCGTGATCGAATCGCTCGGGTTCCATCGCCCCTCATTGGAAGATTTATTTATTCAAGCGGTTAGTAAAGAGCCCGATGGGGCTCGCCCGGGTGCTCAGAAGGCGAAGAAGGGGGCACGATCATGATTTTGATGCAGACGCAAGCAATTTTTATTGACGCATATCGGGAACTCAATGCGAAGAAGTTGTTTTGGATCACCATGCTGCTCTCGCTTCTGATTGTGGTCGTGATTGCAAGCCTTGGAATCAATGAACATGGATACACTTTTCTCTGGTTTGATCTTGACTTTTTCCCCGGCCCGATGGGTGATATCGACCCAGGCGAATACTACATCAGCCTCTTCTCCACGCTTGGTATTTCGCTCTGGCTGACTTGGATCGCAACGATCCTGGCGTTGATTTCAACTGCCAGTATTATTCCAGATCTGATTGCAGGCGGAGTCATCGAGACAACTTTGTCAAAACCGATTGCTCGATCGCGGTTGTTTCTGACAAAATATGCAACGGGGCTCCTCTTTGTCGCGCTCCAGGTCGGTGTGTTTTCGGCGGCCTCGTTCATCGTCATTGGAATCCGAGGGGACTACTGGGAGCCTCGGCTGTTTCTTGCGATCCCGATCGTGCTCGCGTTCTTTAGCTACCTCTATGCGGTGTCGGCCCTTGTTGGGATGATGACCAAAGCAGCGATGCCCGCAATTCTGTTGACCTGCTTGTTTTGGGCGTTTCTGTTTCTCCTCAACATGGCCGACGGCGGATTGACCGTTTTCAAAACCCAAACTGAGATCATGATGGAACAACGGATGAACCGAATCGAGCAGATCGAACACAACACGATTCGACTCATCCGCTCCGAGATGAATCAAGAAGAAGCAGGTTCTGGAGAGGGATACCTTCCAAGTGAGGCTGAAATCGAAGAACGAAACCCATTTTTACCTCAGATCAAGCGTGATCTGGCAGAGAATCAGGCCGCACTGAAATCCCTCACACTCTGGTATCGCATCGTATATGGAATCAAAACGGTATTACCCAAAACTGGTGAGACAGCATCACTTCTCAGGCGGTATCTGATTGCACCCGAGTTTTCCGACGAAACGAAGGTGGACAGTGCCGACCCAAATGTTTTTCTTGTCAACGAAGAACAGCTGAATCAGCGAGTAGATGAAGTATACCGCTCGCGTCCTCTCTGGTGGGTGCTCGGAACTTCACTCGTCTTTGAGGGAATTTTACTGGCATTTTGCACTTGGCGATTCACTCGGCGGGATTTTTAGGGCTTTGATTGCCCCAGCTCAACACCTCTCGCTTGGGCTGCACGAATGGCGCGAATGATGGTATCCATGACACCTGACTTGTCGAGGATGTCGGTGGCTGCCTCGGTGGTGCCGGCTTTACTGGTCACCCTTCGGCGTAAGGCGCTTGGAGATTCAGTCGATTGGGCAAGCAGGGTTGCTGAGCCCAGCAGTGTTTGGCGGACAATGAGCTGAGCCTGATCGGGATTGAATCCCAGCTCTTCAGCAGCGTGAACCATTGACTCGGCAAGATAGAACAGATACGCCGGCCCCGAACCGGCCAAGGCGGTATAGGCATCAATCAAAGATTCGGCAATGGTGATCGTTTGGCCGACGCTTGAGAAGAGTTGGGTTGTCAAGGCAAGGTCGGATTCGGTCGCCGATGCACTCACAGCGATGGCACTCATGCCCAGCCCAATCTGAGCGGGGGTATTGGGCATGACACGGATGACACGGGCTTGGTTCTTAAAGGCCTGCTCAATTTGGGCGATGCGGGAGCCGGCGAGGATGGAAATAACCAAGGGCTTGGCGGGGAGGGTGCTCAGCAAGGGGCGGAGTGGGGCAATGGCGGGTTCAAGCATCTGAGGCTTGACGGCGAGGACGATGGTGCTGACAGGCTCAGCCCAGGTCGTCTGGGACACGAGCCAAGCAAAGGCTTGGGCCGGGTCGGTGAAGGGGTGATTGAAGAAATGATGGCGAGATGGATCAGGATCGAGCACCGCAACGGCGTCTGGGTCGAGGACTTGGGCAGATGAGGCACCCGAGATGATGGCCTGGGCCATGTTGCCTGCGCCGATGAAGAGGGTGGGATGGGGGATTGTGGCCATGGTGGACTGTACGGGAGGGTTGGGTGTGGTACAATTGGATGATGGAAGTTTGTCTGGTATGGAAGGATTTTTGATGTCAACATTTTATCAGCTTGAGTTTGAGAAGGAAGTTATCGAACTCGATCAACGGATCGAGCAGGGGCAGTGCGGAGCGGTAGGTTCGGGCGCGGAGATTCCTGCGCTGCCTGGGATCAGCGAGCAGGTGGTGGATTCGTCGCCTCGCGAAGATGTGGGCAAGCTCATCAAAAAGCGGACGCGGGTGCTCAAGCGGATTTACAAGGACTTGTCCCCTTGGAACACGGTGCGGGTGGCGAGGCATCCGGATCGGCCTCAGACTCGGGACTACATTAAGCACATGTGTCGAGATTTTTGCGAATTGTCAGGGGATCGTCGGTTTGGTGATGATCCTGCATTGGTGACAGGATTCGGACGCATTGGAGGACGCAAGTGCCTGATCGTCGGGCACCAAAAGGGTAAGGACACGCACGAGAAACTGGCGTGCCATTTTGGATGCGTGCATCCTGAGGGGTATCGCAAGGCCTTGGCGAAAATGAAACTGGCGGAGAAGTTTGGATTACCGATCGTAACGCTGGTCGATACACCGGGCGCATACCCTGGGCTTGGCGCTGAGGAGCGTGGGCAGGCCGAAGCGATCGCAGTGAACCTGCTGGAGATGTCCCGGCTCAAGGTGCCAATCGTCAGCATTGTGATCGGCGAAGGAGGCTCCGGTGGCGCGCTTGGAATTGCTGTTGCGGATCGGGTGGCAATGCTGGCCTATTCGTGGTATTCAGTGATTTCCCCTGAAGGATGCGCGGCGATTTTGTGGAAACAAGCCAACGAGCAAACAAATACTGCTGCTGCCGAAGCACTCAAGTTGACCGCTGCCAACAACCTAAAACTCGGGATTATTGACTCGGTAATCGATGAACCGCTTGGCGGTGCACACCGGAATCATGAACAAGCTTCCGCAAATCTTGGCGAGTGGGTTTCACGCCAACTCGATGAGCTCATCGAGTTGCCCGTAGACGAGTTGGTGAATCAGCGATATGAACGATTCCGCAAATTAGGTGAATTTGATGTGTGCGTGGAACCCTCGCCTGCAGACTGAAGAGGGATAATTGGAAAATGATCCTGTCTACATGGCAAATTATGGGTCTTATACGGGTATTGCTTTGACCTTGAGGCATGGTGCGCCTACTCTAGTGCCCAATGCTGCCAACCAATTGGGGCGGCAGAGGTTCCAGAGAGAGGCGGACTGGATTGGCCAAAAAGAAAGCCGCAAAGAAGAAAGTAACCAAGAAACCTACCCGAAAAACTTCGGAGGCAGATGGGGTATCTTCGCGATCTTCGCGAAAGAATACAAAGAAGACTTCTCCAAGGGCCGCGAAAAAGTCCACTGCAAAAAAGACCACAAAAAAGGCAAAGAAAACAGCAAAGAAAACAGCAAAGAAGACGACGAAAAAGGCAACTACAAAAAAACCAATCAAGAAAGCTTCAAAAAAAGTCATAAAGAAGAAGGTTGCAAAAAAGAAGGCCACAAAGAAAGCCATCACGAAGAAGAAGGTTGCAAAGAGCACAACCCAAAAAACAGGTAAAAAATCGACCCAAACTACTCCGGCAACCACAAAGAAATCAGCCAAGCAGAAAGCCTCGCCAAAAAAGAAAACGCCTCAAGCACCCGCTGCAATAACTGCAACGCAAACTGCTGCTTCGAATTCCGACACTGCACTGACAAGTGCTGATGTCGAAGTCGAAAGTATAGCTGTCGATACGAACACCAAGCCTCCTCTGCGTAAGCGCCGCCCGGGCAAAACCAAGAAACCTTTGGTTCTACCAGATCGCCCACTACTCCTCGGCCCGGACGGCCCGGCGCTCAAGCCCTTGATCCCATCAGGCGCCAAAGTCAAGAAAAAGAAAAAATCCGTACTTGACAATGTAACCTCGCGCCGAACCAAGACTCCTTTAACCAAGAGTCAGCTCGAACACTATCGACATATACTCCTTGTCAAACGGGCTGAGTTACTCGGTGACATGCGTCATCTTGAGAAGGAAGCGATGCGTAGCGAAGCCGGGGAAGCCAATGCTTCCGTTCATCTCGATGAGCAAGGCTCCGAAAGCTATGAACAGTCCCTGAACCTAAATCTTGCTGCCTCGGATCGTGAGTTGATCCATGAGATTGATGATGCGCTTAAACGAATCACAAATCGTACCTATGGGCTCTGCGAACTCACCCATGAGCCAATCAAAAAGATTCGGCTCGATGAACTGCCTTGGGCCCGGTATACGATCCATGCGGCCCGTGAGCTTGATCGGCGTGGCGGAAAGCTCTGATTCTGCGTTATAAGAGTGAAAGAGTGAGTTGCGATTCCCCATGAGCACCCAAAGCCGACCCCAATGCCCTCCAACGAAATCCACCCAAAGTGTGCGCGCCTGGACGATTCTGTTTGGGACCGCCCTTTTGGGGCTGATCGCTGATCTCTGGTCAAAGGGATATGCCTTCACGCATGTCGTTGGGCACCCGGTGATCATCACGCGTGAGGATGTACTCAGCGCTCACGATCTTTGGCGTTTGATTCCGCCTCATGAGCCAGTCACTGTAATTGATGGACTTCTCGAATTTACGCTCGTACTCAATCCGGGTGCCGTCTTTGGGATTGGGGCCGGCCAGCGATGGTTCTTTGTCTTCTTTACTGTGATCGCAGTGGTGATTGCACTGATACTTTTTGTCCGTTGGACGCATGCCAAGGACTGGGTCGCCCATGCAGGGTTTGGGTTGATTATCGCAGGCGGAGTCGGAAACCTGTATGACCGATTGGTCTTTGCATGTGTGCGTGATTTTATTCATCCGCTTCCTGGGGTACAGCTTCCTTTTGGACTCACATGGCCTGGCGGCAACACAGAACTTTGGCCCTATGTTTCCAATGTTGCCGATGCGTTTTTGATCTTTGGGATTGTGCTGTTGATGATTCATGCGTGGAAAATGCCCGATGGGACTCGGCAGAAAGATGGGCAGAAAAACGAAGTCTCGGAAAGCGGCGAAGAGAAACATATAAGCAAGACGCCTGTGTCATCGGATTCATAGTGGGACCATCATTGCCCACAAATCAGCACAGATTCAGCGAGTGATGGCTTCGGCGCGTTTGCGGATCGAATCGATTATGGTGCGGATTTCAGATGCCATGCGGGAGTTGGGGAACTCTTCGATAATTCGTTGCCCGACATCGGCTGCCCGATCCCACGCTTTGTCATTGACGGCAAGCTTGAACTGCACACCAAGGTTGTCCCGGGCTTTACCGATAACGCCTCGTGCAACTTCTTGGAACTGCTCGGCCTCGTGCTCGGTGAGGTAGTGATCCATTTCTTTGAGCAGCTCCATGGCTTGGTCGATACGGTCTTCTTGGGCAGCATGGAGAAACTTGCGTTCAATTTCATACTTGTAGCGTTCTTTGGCGATCTCGACGCGATGTCGCAACCCATCGACGAGTGGTGAATCGTGATAAACCCGAGAAATGCGGGCAGCTTCGGTCATGGCCTGCTCCCATTTGTGCTCAACAATCATCGTATCAAGCCCAGCGATGGCCTGCTTGACACTCCGGTGCATGGTTTGAGATCGGGCAGCTTCAATCTTGGCGCGGAACTCCTCAGCGTCGGTGCGATACCCAAACCGCTCAGCAAGCTCGCGCACGAGCACTAACCCGGCGTCCCAGTCTTCGCTCTGGATATCCTCTTCGATGGCTTTGCAGAGCAGGTCGCGCTCTTTACGCCGATTGATGACTCGACGGGCATCGTCTGAAAGAATCATGTTCTCATTGAGCGAGTCGACCGCATTGTTGAGATTTTTGAGTTGAGTCCGGATGCGATCGGATTCGATGCCTTGCTCGGTGCTTGAAGACGAGCGGGATCGGAGCCCAATGCAGATCGGGAGGGTGGTGATGGTCAGGAGCATCGTGAGGATGCCAAAGAGGATCCACTGATCATTTTCGGTAAGGAGTCCGCGCATGGCGACGGCGGCCGAGAGTGCGGCGGCAGAGCCATAGATTGCTGCGATCCAACCCGGTGAAAGAATGCCGTCCTGATCCATGAAATTTCTCCTCAACTGGTTTCAACTTCCGGGGACATCGCCCCCACAGTTTTGTTCGACAGGGACAAGGCACAGGAATCGAAATGGCTCGGTCGCCTCATCGGGAACTGTGAACTGGTGAAGCTTGTTGGCGGGTACAAAGACGGTATCACCCGCTTTGATTGAGTGGTAATTGTCCTCGAGCAGAACGGAGCCAGTACCTGAGACGACGAAGACTTCGTGCTCGTAATCGTGCTGGTGCTTGGGGGTATGCCCACCGGGCTCGACGACGATGGATCGGAGGGCAAAATGCGGGGCGTTGTGCTCGCGTCCAATCATGACCGCCATCGAGGCACCCTTCGTGCCGTCGAACTCGACAGGGTTCATCTGGGTATCGTAAATATTTCGGATTTGGGGCATGATTTTCTCCATAGACAACTATCGGGAGTGGACGAAGTATTCCAATAGATTACCATAGACCATGACCATTGATCCAGCAAAACAAATCGGAAAGCCGTGTATCCAGGTGTTCGCACTGGGAGATTTCCAGACCAACTGCATGATTCTCACCCAAGGCGACCCAGAACCCGGAAAATTGTGCTGGATCGTCGATTGTGGGTATGAACCCGAATCGATGCTCGATGCGATTGCAGAGCAAAGGTTGGTGCCTGAGAAGATCATCCTGACCCATGCCCATGCGGATCATATCGCAGGCTTGCTCGAAGCCAGATCGCGGTTTCCCGGGGTACCGATCTTGATGCACAAAGCAGAGGAATCGTGGATGAATGATACGATGCTCAATCTGTCCGCAACCCTTGGACTGAGTGTGACAGCACCGGCTCCCGAGTCGTTCCTTGATGATGGCGATACGGTTTCGTTGGAGGATTTGGAGTTTCGGGTGGTGCATACACCGGGGCATTCGCCGGGGAGCATTTCGTTGATTCATGAGCCGAGCAAACTGGCGTTTGTGGGTGATACGCTCTTTGCGGGGTCGATCGGGCGGACGGATTTTCCGGGGTCGAGCTTTGAGACGCTTGAGAAGTCGATCAAGGAGAAGTTGTATGTGCTTGATCCTGAGACGGTGTGTTTTCCGGGGCATGGGCCTGCGACGACCGTTGGGCGGGAGATGAGTTCCAACCCGTTTGTGCATGGGTGAGATGGCTAAAGAAGAGTAGGAGAAGACCCCCTCCGCCCTTCGGGCACCTCCCCCGGAAGCCCGGGGGAGGAGAGTTGCCGTTTACATTGCGCTGCCCAGGCCGATGGCTCTGCGCCAGGTGGAGACTTGGCCGAGGTGGAACATGGGGTGGTTATGGAGGAGGAACATGAGCATGACGCCATTGGTTCCGAAAGCGTCTTTGAAACCTTCGCTGCCTTGGATCTCTTGGGCGAGGAAGTCGTCGTCGAGGGTCTTGGCGAACTCCACAAGGGCGGCGTAGGCCTTCTTGTAGTTCGTGACGACTTCGTCGAGGGAAGGATAGATGGTGTTGTCTGGATCGTTCTGGCAATCGACGCCGTGCATGAAGAGGCCGTTGTAGGATTCGGGGACTGCTGCGGTTGACGGATCGCCTTTGAGTATCCCAATGACCATTTGCGGATAGATTGAGAGATGCCCGTAGACGAATACGGGGTGGTTGCAGTTAATCGGTTGGCCGTCTTTGACGGGGAACTGCCCGGCAGTCTTGGGGTCGATGTCTTTGAGGAGCCCTTCGCCGAGGAACTCGACGCGTGCTCGGCCGGTGACGATGAGGGTGCTGATCTGATTGGTGCTGGTCTGTGTCATTGTTTGTTTCCTTTTTTCTTGCACTTGTTTCCAACTGATTGGTTAGCAACCAATATAGCGGGCGTAGAGCGTTCGGGCAAGGGCGGGGTCGTCGATTCCGTCGAAAATGGCTCGCCCGTCGTGGAATACGGTCAAACCGATGTCGGACTCGGATAATCGTCCCTTCACCATGAACCCGGTGGTCTCGAAGGTGCCTTGCGTGCTCAGAGACTCGGCGAGTTGGGACAGGGCGATGGGTGTGCGGGTGTGTGGGTTGATCTGGATGGCGGCTCGGCCACAGATTGAGAGGGTTTCTTCGTCCTCGCGGTCGAGGAACTCGAAATCTCGCTTCGCACAGCATGGGCATTGTGGGTCTTTGAGCTCGGCGAGGTCGATCCGGCGACGCTGACCTTCCCAGAGATCGAACTCGAGCATCGACCCCATCACACGGTCCTTGGCCCCGATGAGGAGTTTGAGGGCTTCGCTGGCTTGGTAGGAGGCGATGATGGCGCTGACGGGTGCGAAGACGCCTGCGGTTTCGCAGGTGGGTTGCGACCCCGGCGGGGGCGGCGAGTTGAAGAGGCATCGCAGGCATGGGGTTTGCCCGGGCATAAACACCGCAGCCATGCCGGTGGTTCCGATGGCGCCGCCATAGATGTAGGGGATGGCGTGCATCACTGAGAGGTCATTGATGAGAAAGCGGGTCTCGAAGTTGTCGGTGCCGTCGAGGAGGATGTCGGGTTTGCGGAACTTGCCGTGGAGGACGATGTGCTCAGCGTCGTAGGCCCCGAAGTCGGCGACGACTGCTTCGATCTCGATCTCTGGATTGACCGCGTTGAGTCGTTGCTTGGCCGCTTGAGCTTTGGGGAGTTGGTTCTTCGCGTCGGCATCGCAGAACAGGGTTTGGCGGTGGAGGTTGGAGTATTCGACAAGATCGCGGTCGATGAGGGTGAGTTTGCCAACACCTGCGCGGGCGAGGAGATCGGCGCTCGGACAGCCTAGGGCACCGCATCCGACGATCATGGCGTGGGAGTTGGCCAATCGGTCTTGGGCGGATTGATCCCAGAAGGGGAGCTTGAGTTGGCGGATATATCTTGGGTTTGGGGTTGGGTCTGGCACGCGGGATTGTATTCAGTGTGCTATGGTGTGCCCATGACCCACTGCGCTTCTGAGAACTTATTCCCCGCTGAGGGGGTTGGCTGGTCGGCTCCTGAGCCGTTGCCCTTGTCGTTTGAATCGGAGCGATTGGTGATCCGGGCGTATACGGCGGATGATGTGGTCGAGATGCAGCGGGTGATTGCCGAATCGCGTGAGCATCTGATTCCGTGGCTGCCTTGGTGCAAGACGGGGCATCTGGATGTGGAGTCGTCGCTGGCCGAGGTGATGGGGTGGCGGATGGAGTTTCGCAAGCCGATGGTACTCAATCGAATGGTCTTGGGTGTGTATCTCAAAGAAACTGGCGAGTTGGTTGGCGGGTCGGGCATCCATGACATCCGGCGTGATACGGCTTCGTGCGAAACCGGGTATTGGATATCGCCCAACCATACCCGCCGGGGGTACGCCCTTGAAGCGTGCTGTCGAACGATCAGTTGGGCGCTGGGATCGCAGGCATCGGGTGGGATGGGGCTGCGCCGGGTTCGGGTGTATACCTCGGATCAGAACGAGGCATCGGCGAAGCTTTGCGAGAAACTCGGGATCACGGCCGAGGTGCATCAGCGCGATGACTACTTTGTCGAAAGCGTTGGATTGACGACTCGGCTTGGGTGGGGTGTGCTTGCCCGCGAGTGGGATTGCGAAAGACACTGTGCCCGGGTAAGGATCAAAGGTAGGATCAGGCGCGGATTAGGGTGATGACTGAAATCTCAGGCGGCACCCCGACACGGACAGGGAGCAGGGACATGCCGACACCTCGGGAGATATGAACGGGGAAGGCGGGGCCTTGAACCAATCCTCCTGCGTACTTTGATCCGAATCGACTTGGGACAATCGGGGTGCCGAGGAATGGGATACGGACTTGCCCGCCGTGGGTGTGTCCTGAGCACATCAGGTCGATCTTTGGCGCGTTTGGCTCGGTGAGCGCTTTGAGCTCTGCGCAATCCGGGTTGTGAGCGAGAACAATGGTTGCCGAGTGGTTGATGACCTCACGGAAGGCGTTGGCGGGGTCTACATAGTCGTCGGTCAGATCGCCGAGCCCGACGAGGGCCAGTGATCCTGCTCCGGGATCATGGAAGGTGATCTTGCGTGTTTTGGGATCGATCCAGAGACGATTGTTATCGATCATGTGGACGCCTTGGGCGCGCAGGGCATGGGACATATCGTTTCCATCACCCCACCAATCATGATTGCCCAGCACCCCCACCGCTGCGATGGTGACATGTTCGACGAGTGGATTGCAGAGCTCGGCGGCGCGTTGGTTGTCTTTGGTGCCATCGTGGACATGATCACCAGTGAGGAAGACGAGATCGGGTTGCTCGGCGATGGCGAGGGCATAGGCCTGCTCGATGAATGAGGTTGGGATGCGCGGGCCCAAATGAGTGTCAGCGACCTGGACGATCTTGAGTCCATCGAACAATGGATCAAGCCTTTTGATAGGGATGCTGTATCGACGGATCTTGATCGACCATGGCTCGATCAAGGTGGCATATCCCGGAGCTGCAGCGGCACCAATGGTGATAGCACCAATCGCGGCATTGCACATGAAGGCGCGTCGGGATGGGGCAGGGACTTGGGATTGAATCGGAGATGGCGTTCTCTGATGTTGGCGATGAACCCACTTTGTGCGCAGGCGCAAGACGATGAGAAAACATCCGATCCAGATGAACCAGGCAAGTGCGTTGGCAGCAATGATCCCGAGGGGATGATCGCGGATTCCAGAGAGTCCAAAGGTGTAAAGCGTGACCCAGCCGGGGAGGGCTGCGATATAGCCTGTGTTGGCGATGATGCGGACGAAGCCGTCAATATGATAAGTCCACGAAGCAATGCCTGATGTGCTTCCGATAACGGTGGCAATGAACCAAACCACTGCTCCGCAAAACGGGGCTTTTGTCAACACATCGGAGGTCTCTGGCATGGTCATTGGATCCGTACTGATTCCGGGCAATCTTGGATCATGCGAATCCAGAAAAAAGCCCAGAACGGGTGATGCTCTGGGCTTTATATCGGTTGTTTTCGCAGGTGATTTGAGGGGCAATCAGCGTGCGAAGTGAGCGAACGCCTTGTTTGCCTCGGCCATTCTATGGGTTTGATCGCGGGTATTCATGGCTTTGCCTTCATTGCGTGATGCAGCCCAAAGTTCGTCGGCGAGTTTCAGATGGGTTGGTCGCCCTTTTTCACTACGAACGGCTGTGATAATCCACCGAAAGGCCAGTGCTTGCTGGCGATTTGCCGGAACCTGCATTGGAACCTGGTAGTTTGCACCACCGATGCGCTTCGAGCGAACTTCGAGGAATGGCTTCACATTGGCAATGGCACGAAGAAAAATATCGCGTCCATCTTTGATCCCTTCGGCTTCAGCCTCCTTATTGCCAACAAGCCGTTTGTCGATTTCTTCAAGTGCGCTATAAACAACACGCTGGGCAGAGGTCTTACGCCCATCAAGCATCATGCAGTTGATGAACTTGGCAATGACTTTGTCGCCGTACTTTGGATCAGGACGAAGCTGTGCTTCTGAGTTTGTGATTCGACCAGCCATGGTATCTCCTTGAGGCTCATCTGCTCTTGCGAGCGCTGTTCACCCTGCTCGTTTGCTCTGCAGGATTACTTGCCAGAAAAAACGCATCGCAACACGCGATGCGCCAATATGAAAACTTGATTCGATCAGGATTTGCCCTTTTTAGCACCATATTTGGATCGTCCCTGCTTGCGATCATCAACACCAAGGCAATCAAGTGCGCCGCGAACGACATGATAGCGGACACCGGGAAGGTCACGGACTCGTCCGCCGCGGACGAGAACAATGGAGTGCTCCTGAAGGTTGTGTCCTTCGCCCCCGATGTATGCCGTGACTTCCTTGCCATTGGAGAGACGGACACGAGCAATTTTCCGGAGTGCAGAGTTCGGCTTCTTGGGTGTTGTTGTCTTGACGGTAAGGCATACACCCCGACGCTGAGGACAGTTCTCCATATCACGAGAATACGATTTCACGGCTGGAGTCTTGCGTGGTTTGCGGATGAGCTGATTGATCGTCGGCATGCGTCTATATCCCGTTTCGTACCTTAGAGCGTCCACACCGCGTGGACAGACCACGACCGTTCTTCGGTCGGGCAGGAAGTGTAGCGCACCAAATCAGGGAAGCAAGGGCAAAAACGCGAGAAAGGGGGAGGCAAAAACGAAAGTTTTCAGGTGATGACAGGGGCTAGGATCATCGCATGACTCAGCCCCCCTTGGCCAAAAAACATGAACTTCCCGCGGATATGACCGTTCGCCAGTTTCAGGAACTGATCCGTAAACGATATTTTGCCTCGGACAAGGCTCGGGGAACAGCGGGAACTTTTTTGTACCTGACCGAAGAGTTCGGGGAGTTGGCAACGGCGTTGGCAAACAATAACCGCCCAAACCGCCCGCCTAGTGAAGCCGAGAAGGCAAATCTGGAAGAGGAGTTCGCCGATGTGCTCGCTTGGCTGGCGACGCTGGCGAATATCAATGGGGTAGACTTGGCCGCGACGCTGGTGAAATACACGGATCCGAATCGAGTGCAAGGAATCAAAGATTGAGTGGTACAGACTCCGAAACGAAGCTCAGATCTGGCGAATTTCAGGTTAAATGCATTAGGACGAAGCACCTGTATTCACCGGACGATAAATTTCAATGATCAGTGTATCGTCTTCGGGAGGGAGCCCGCTGCGGTAGGCTGCAACTTCAGTGAGAATGCGTTCTGCCCACTGCCCTTGTCCAGCATTTTCAATGCCAGGCATCGCGGGAACTGCGAGAAGCCTACGAAGACCGTCAATGTGAAGCATTTTGCCATCAATGCTTCGTGCTTCGATGGCACCGTCAGTGTAGACGATGAGTGAATCTCCAGGCATGAACTCCGTTTGAATCTGCCCGGCCTGAAAATCTTCTGCAGCACAAGCCCCTAGGACAAAGGCCGTCGGGTCGAGATCACGAAGCGAACCATCAACGCCTCGAATGAAGGCCGGTGGGTGTCCTCCCGATGCATATTCAATAATCCCACGATCGTGATCGACCCTCAAACACACCGCTGTGGCATAAATGGAGTGTTTGGCGAGCGTGAGGTGAACATATTTATTAAGTCTTTCGAGAAGCTCACCGGGTGAGATATCTGGATTTTCTGCGAAACAAATATCGATCTCGCCGTGAAGCCGGTTAACAGTAAGGGCAGCAGGAATGCCATGCCCGGTAACATCGATGATGATGACAGAAATATTTTCACCTTTACCATCAATTGGTTCAGCGACTTTGGTGTAGAGGTAATCCCCCCCGATTTGTCGCATAGGTTCGTATTGATAGGCATATCGGATATTCCCGGTGACCCGCGGTGCTGGATAAAGCGCTTCGTGAACTTGTCGGGCATAGGCAAGCTCTTGGCGGAGCATCCCATAACGCTGAGAAAGAAACTTGTTGGTGGATTTCTGGATGCGTTGGGAATGCTTGATACCCGCAATAGCAATCGCAGGCAAGGAAAAGAGCATCAGAGCAATAGTGAGTAGAACCGAAACGATTGACCAGTGCCCTTCGACAACAGTATGAGCGAGAATACTTGCGCTGGCAATGACAAGAATAGGAATGAGGGCTTGACGAATTGTCCATGGGAAAAGGCAGCAGGCAATGAAGTGGGCAATGAGAAAAGAAATCATTGCGGAGGGGCCAATATCCATGACCCGAATGCCGATGCCCATGAGCCCGTCGAGGATGATGAGCCCCATCGAAATGTGAATGATCGATTTTGTGGAAACTCCCTTTCCAATGGCAACAAGCAAGGCGCCAAGGTAGATACCAAACCAGAGAAGCGAAGTGAGGATGAAGAATGCCCGCTGCCTTCCGTCGCTCAGTATGCTGAAGACATCAATGCCTTGGATGAGCATGACGCCGGTAACGGCCAAGTTGATGGCCCCCAACGCCACCCAAATAGAAATAAACCAAATTAGGCGTTTACGCAAAAGATCGTTTGTTTCCTTGGTAAAGGAGCGCCGAAACTCGGTGGTTTCAAATGATGCGGTCGTCGTCAATTCATATACTCCAAAATTGCGTAATAAGGCGTCCAGCCAATATTTATGCTCGGTAGAGTTCCACAATCAAGATATCATCTGATGCCAATCCGGCTCGTTTTTTTTGGACATCTGCCAAAATCTTCTCCGGCCAGCGTTGTGCATGATCTGCCCAATCCCCTTCGAGCACATTGACAGCACCTGCGGTTGCGTAGAGCTCGCCCTGTTGCGTAACGGCCTCGGAAACCCCATCGGTATAGGCAATAAGAGCATCACCAGGGTTGAATGGATGCTCTTCGATACCCGGTTTGAACGCCTCACCCATGCCAATGCCCAAAACAGGAGCAGTGGACTCAAAGCATTGGATTGATCCTCGGGCGCTACGGAGAATGGCAGCCGGATGCCCCGCATTGGCGATACGAATGACGCTATTGGCCGGATCGGCATTCATTGCAACAGCAGTAACAAGAACTGCTGAATCGGCAAGGGTTAAACAAACATATCGATCAAGCTTCGTAAGCAGCTTGGCAGGGTCAATGGTTGGGACTTCGCCTACGATGCGCATAAGCTCACCCTGAAGCCGATTAGCAGTCAGAGCGGCGGAAAGTCCATGCCCGGTGACATCGAAGAGCACAAGGGTCACGGGCGATTGGGCATCTCCTGGGCGTTCGATCGAAGCGAAGATCGAGTCGCCTCCAATTTGGCTCATGGGACGATAGATGTAAGTAAAGCGGATATCCCCTGAGGATTTGGGTTTGGGAAATCCACGCTCATGGATATTTTTGGCAGCCTGAACTTCTTCACGGACTTCATTGTACTTTGCTTGGAGAAAATGAAGTTTGAACTGATCTTGCAAGCGTGAGGATCGAAAGAAGGAAATCATGATCCCAGGAACAGTCACCGCCACATAGGCAAAGATGGAAGCGGGAACCGAAAACTCTTTGGCGTGATCTGTAAAGAACAAGCTTAAGACTGCACCGGCTATCCAGATAACGCTGAGCCCGATGGTTTGCCGTGGAGTCCATGGCAGAAGCAATGCTCCCAAGGTCAATCCAATGAGAACACCAATGATGGTGTCACCATCAGGGCTTGGGTCTTGATAGATGACCCATCGAACAATTGCAACAAGCCCTTCTGCCACGATGATGAGTAAGGAAATGCGAATGCAGCAGACCTTCGATGGGCTGCCGAGGTAAACCACCGCAGCCGCCACGAGATAGAATCCGGCCCAGAGGATGCCGACGACAAGAAAAGCGATGTCGAGCGAACCCACCCTCATCGACTGCATGACGATGACAACAACACCTAGGAGTGCGAGGAGCCCAAGAAACTGCGCGGTATTTCGACGGACCTCGGCTTCGTCAAGGCTTTTGACAAGGTGGCTTGTATCAAGATCAAGCACAGCACCGATGAGTTGGCGGGTTTGTTTGTGCACGCGAACGAGTATACGCGAGTTGCATGGTTCGGGTTGGACTAGGGTGTGCGATTCTTGCCGGGAACCCAGAGGATGTCGTCCTTGCCGCTCTCATTGGCAACGCGGGCGAAAACGAAGAAGAGGTCGGAAAGGCGGTTGAGGTAGTGCAGGGTCAGGATCGAGGTTTCATCGGGTTCGAGTTCGATCAGGTGGGCCAAGGCACGCTCGGCACGCCGGGAAACCGTGCGAACAATGTGGAGGTCAGTGGCGAGTTTTGAGCCACCGGGAAGGATAAAGCTGGCCAAGGGTTCGAGCTCGGCATTATGGCGGTCGATGAGCGCTTCAAGATGTTTGATTTGAGGTTCAGTGATACGCAAGGCAGCGCTGGGTGCTTCGTCTTTGGTGATCGGTGTGCATAAGTCGGCACCGAGATCGAAGAGATCATGCTGGAGGTGCTGGAGGGGCTCGGCGAGGGGAGATTTGGATTCTTTGGCGCTGAGGATCGCCTGGCCGAGGAAAGCGTTGGCTTCGTCGACGAGGCCGTAGGCTTCGACGCGGGGGTGAGACTTGGGGACGCGGACACCAGTGCCAAGTCCGGTGGTACCTGAATCGCCCGAACGGGTATATATTTTGGTAAGTTTGACCATGACCAGCGATTGTATCGGAACCAATGCCACTTGGTGGGAATAGGATTGGGATTGATTGCGGATTGAGGGAGATGAGTGAGCCTGATGTTTGATTCAACCAGTGCCAAGGGTGATCATGTCGTGGAGATCAAGATTCCTGAGGGAGTCGATCGGGGGATCGCACGGGTGTGGAAAGCACGCTCGGAGGAGCAAATTTCGGGCGAGTTGATCGACCGGGTGCTGATGGCGCGGGGGATCAAGCCCGATGAACAGGGGCAGACATTTTTAAATCCGTCACTCAATACAATGCACGATCCATCGGGGATTCCTGATCTAGACAAAGCTGCGATGCGAATGCTCGAAGCGGTCGAAAATGATGAACCGATCGTGACCTTTGGTGATTACGATGTCGATGGCGTGACGGCTTCGGCGATTCTGATCCACATGGTTCGAGCGATCAAACCCGATGCGAAGATTCGGTCCTACATCCCCCACCGTTTGGATGAAGGGTATGGGATCAACTCGGATGCGATTCGTAAGCTGATTGATGAAGGGGCGAAGCTGATCGTTTCGGTGGATTGTGGAATCACGGCGATCGAGCCTGCGATTGTTGCAAAGAAACTCGGTGTTGATTTGATTATTACGGATCATCACAATCCGCCTGAGTCGATGGATGACCTGCCTGATGCGTTTGCAGTGGTGCATCCGCGTCGCCCGGACTCGGAGTATCCGTTTGGGGAGTTGTGCGGCGCGGGGGTGGCGTACAAACTCGCGTGGCGGATGGCGACACTCGATGCGGGGGGTGAGAAGGTCTCGCCCGCGATGCGGATGGTGCTGGTGGATTTGCTGGGATTTGCAGCCTTGGGTTCGATCGCGGACATTGTGCCTTTGATTGATGAGAACCGGGTGATTGTGAAACATGGGCTCTCGCGAATACCGACGCTTCCCAACGAAGGATTGCAGGCATTGATTGTTGCGTCGGGGTTGGATTCGGAGAAAATTGATACCGAAGCGATCGGGTTTCGGCTTACCCCTCGGCTCAATGCGATCGGACGGCTCGGACATGCAGCTGATGCGTTGGAACTGATGACCGATGCGAAAGGGCCGCGAGCGGTGGAGCTTGCCGAGTCGTTGTCGCGGGTAAACGATGAGCGGAAGAAGCAGGAGTTGGCGATCGTGACGCAGGCGTGCGAGATGGCGATCGAAGCGGGGATGACAGGGGATGAATCGCGGGCGATTGTCTTGGCGCATGAGGATTGGCATCCGGGGATTGTGGGGATTGTGTGCTCGCGATTGGTGGATCGGTTTGCACGCCCGACGATTTTGATGCAGCGGACTGACGAGGCGTGCAAGGGGTCTGGGCGGAGTATTGAGGGATTCAATCTCCATGCTGGGCTTGATGCGTGCGAACACCTGCTTGGGTCATATGGCGGGCACGATATGGCTGCGGGGATGAAGTGCGATCCTGAGCAGTTCGATGCGTTTGCTCAGGCGTTTATTGGGTATGCCAATGCGAATCTGTCAGCAGATGATCTGGTGCATCGTGCCAAGTACGATTGTGTGGCGGATTTTTCAGAGTTGACCGTGCAAGCGATTCATCAACTCGATCGGATCGCACCCTTTGGGGCGGGCAACGGGCGGGTTCGGTTGCGGATCAATGGGCTCAAGCTCAATGGGTTGCCAACGGTGATGGGCAAGACGGGGAACCATCTTTCGATGCGGGTTGGGCCACGGGATCACAATGGGCCGATGTTGCGGATCGTGGCATGGAACTGGGCGGGGTATCTGGATCAGATCCCTGCAGGTGCACCCGTTGAGGTGATCGTTGAGCCAAAGGTTTCAAATTGGAATGGAAACACCCGCGTCGAGCCAGTGCTGGTCGATTTGCGGGTGGTGTAGTTGAGCCAAGATGTCTGAGCTCGGGCTATTCGGTCTCCACGGATGCGAATGTGCCCGCGTTAATCTGCTCAAGCATCTGGACATAGCGTGGATTGCCTGGCTCAAGCTTGACGGCATGTGCGACACTTGCAAAAGCTTCTTGGCGTCTGTCGAGATCGGAGAGGATCATGGCGCGGTAGGCGTATATGCCCGCATCGAGCGGGTTTCGTTCGATGGCTTTGTTGATTGAAGCAAGGGAAGAATCCAAGTCATCGGTTTGGCGGTGATACATTGCGTAGAGGAGGAAGCCGTCATGGGAGTCTGGAGAGAGGGAAATGACCCGCGAAGCGGCTTTGCGAACAGTGCGCATGTCGTTGATGACGAACGAGGCATTGGCCAACCCGATCCATGAATCCACATCGCTCTTACCTTCAGTCGTAGAAAGAAGCTTATGATAAATTGACCGAGCTTCAACGGGGCGTCCGGTATTGAGCAGGGCTTTGGCATGAAGAATCTGGAGATCTCGGCGATCGGTATTTTCCGATTTTTTGAGCAAGAGTGAGATGTTCTGCTCTGCTTTGGCAAATAGTCCTGCAAGCATCTGAGCATTGATCAGATCTTCAGCAATGCCTCCATCGTCTGGAGCAAGCAAACGAGCCTCATTAAAAAGTTTGACCGCTGTCTTAAAATCATGCTCAAGCAAAGCGATGTGTCCGAGCGATTGACGGATGCCGGCGTTGTTCTGAGACATCGGAATCGAGTTGAGGAAGGCTTTGGCTTCATCAATTCGATCGAGATCGATGAGCATCTCGGCAGCCGCGACGGTGTAGGATGGGTTGTAGTCGTCGAACTCACTGGCCATCACGAAGTGGGTATAGGCATCTTCTGGGCGATTGAGGCGTTCGTAGACAATGGCGAGATAGTAATGGGCGTCTGGATCTTCAGGATCGAGTGTCGATGCGGTTTGCAAGGATTTGAGTGCGTTGCCGATATCACCGAGCTCGATCTGGATTCGGCCCTTGAGAACATGAGATTTGACGACGGTATCGTTGATTGACAACGAATAGTCAACTTTCTCCATTGCCTTTTCAAGATCCCCTGCAAGGAATGCCTGTCGAGCGAGTTCCCATTCTGTGCCGCTCTTGAGGAAGCTCATCCGTTCCTTGGCCAGCGACACACCTTGCCGGGTGTAGTTGCCTTGCCCTGAGCATCCGGAAAGAGCCGTCAGCAGGATGGTGGAAGTAATGAAAACAGACTTGGGCTTGGTGATGTGCATGTGCATGCTCCTGAACCTTGGTGGAATCAGGTTTCACTTCGGCCCGATAGCCTTGCTTGGTCAGTGAAATCTAGAATCGCCGGTCAAAATCACTTACTTATTCGGTATCGGTGGGCATCTCGGTGAAGGTGGCGACCGAGTCGTCCACAGGTTTGGTGCCTGCAACATAATCAAAGCTCAAAGGCCAATCCAAGCGAAGCGCCCCTCCCCTAGGAAGCGGGATGATGAGCTGCCCTGAGAATTTCTCTGCAGCGATCGAAGATGTCCCCGTCCGAGAATCAATCGATTCAAATGCCGAGTCCGATTCGGTCAAGCTTTGGAGATCGTCGGCATCTGCAGATTGGTAACCCCAATCCGGATCAACTTCCGTAAAGTCAACGGCCGTTTCTTTGCCAGTAACGATTGATTTCATCTGATCAAATTCGGCCAATGGGTCTTGGTCTGCAAAGATATCTTCAACAGCCTGATCTTCAACAGCAATTTCAACAAACTCGACGGGCTCGTCCAATTTCGCTGGTAAGGATGCCTCCTGAGCCATTACTGGGCTGGAGAGATCAACGGAATCCGCGTTGAATGGATCAAATGAATCCGGAGATTCGACTATTGAAAACTCATCTTCCTGAAGTGACGCATCAATTTCAAATGATGCATCAGAGAGCGAATCTGTCGGAACTTCAACAAAAGGCACAACATCAAGGGATGGGTCAGGCTGATAATCCTCGTCGGAGCTTGGATCAAACTCGTCGGGTTCATTCATTTGCGTCTCGGTGGCAAAAGTTGAGTCTTCTTCTTGTGGATTAACGAATGGGTTGACTGTATTTGGAGCCACGACGGAAGATGTTTTTCCGCCAAAGTGAAGCTGATTGTGAAGCATACCCTCGATCAGACTTCGGCTTGGAAGTGTGCGGAACTCACCGGTAAGCTCGGTGCGCAATGCCCGAGCATCTGGTGACATTGGCATCAAGCGCAATGCACGGTCGACCTTGGAGAATGCTTTCTCAATTTCACCCACATCGGCAAGCTGACGGGCATCGATAAGCAACTGACCAACGCGGCGTTCACGCGACCATGGAAGAAGTCCCTTACGCGCACCGTAACGGGCATGTTCGAGATACTGATTGCCCATATCTCCAATTTCGCCAAGAACGGTATCATTGACGATCGAAGGAGTGATAAGGAAAATAATCTCGGACCGGCGAGTTTCGTCGTCATATCCCTTAAATGCATTTCCGACCAACGGCACATCACCCAGGACCGGAACTTGGCGTCTCGTGGAAGAGGTCGTCTCAGTAAAAAGGCCCCCAAGTACCACAGTTTGCCCGTCACGAACCATGACATTGGTGTTCATCTCAGTGGTGTCTTCATCAGGAATGGTCACGGTCGCCCCAGCATTATCAGATACTTGGCGAAGTGTAAAGCTCGATACCTGCGGACGAAGCTCAAGACGGATAAGCCCGTTCTTGGAAACGAATGGGCGGACTGAAAGCTGAGTACCAACATCTAGGAATTCCACAGACTGGGTTGTTGAAGTGTTGGTGGTTGTGGAGTTCAGGTACCCAACTCGTGTCCCCACAAGCACGCGTGCAGGCTGCCGGTTGAGTGTGAGGAGTTTGGGATTTGAGACGACAGTCACATCAGTGACTTCATCAAGGACTCTGAGGAAGACCCCGACATCGCCGTTGACAAAACCAGCTTTGAGTGACGCAGGACCAGAAGTATTACCGACAGTTGAACTCAGTCCTGCACCGTGTCCATTGGGTATGTCAACTGCTGTTCCATCAACGGTTTCACCTTGGCCGTTAATAAGACCATCAACAACACTTAGTGGACCTCCCGTGCCAACAAAGTCTGTAAAGTCAAGGTTTTGAATGAGCGCAAAGTCCATCCCGAAGGCATTCGCCTCATTGAGTGTAGTCTGAAGGATGGTTGCCTCGACAAGGATTTGGGCAGGTTTGGTATCAAGTTCGGCAATGAGTGCTTCAATCTCATCAACATTTTCTTCAAAATCGTACACAACGATTGTTGCAGAGTTCGCATAATTATCCGCCCCTGCGGGTATACCATCGGTGATAGAGAATGCTTCGGTTTGTGCATTTGTGGTCAATGTTCCCGTTTCAGAAAGGAGCATCTTGGCAAATTCGGCCGCATCGGTGGCATTAAGGTAGTCAAGTGTGATGATGCGTGTAATAGGGTGGCGTGAGAGCGCTTCAAACTCCATGAGCTCTTCCGCAGTATAAACATAAATGAAATTTCCCTTTTCGATATATCCATACCCATTCACATGAAGGATGGCATCGAGTGCTTCGTAGAATGTTACGCCGTAAAGATCAGCAGTAACAGATGCCGAGACATTGTTGGAACTGATGATGTTGCGTTGTGACTGAATCGAAAGAAGTTGAAGAATATTTCCGAGATCCTCATTGTTGACATGAAGATCAACAAGATCGTATTCAGAGACATCAACAGCACCGGTAAAATCAGAAAAATCATCCTCATCTTGTGGTGCTTGCTCTGGTTCCTGATCCTGATAAAATCCCGGATCGAATTCCGGATTGAACTCGTCTTCTAGGAATCCATCTTCGAACGCATCCCCCTGATCTTGGGCGTTTGCTTTTGCTTGGTTTTTGAGTGCTGCAAGGAGCCCAAATCCACCTGAATCCTGCGCACTGGCCGATCCGGCAACCATGGAAAGCGCCAAGGCCGGCATAATTCCATGGCGGAGGCTTCGCGCGAGGAGATTGGATGTAAAGGTACGACTGGTGTCCTGATTGCTCATCGGATGTATCCTCAGCATTGCGGCCCAAAGCCTGCACATTGATTTGATCCCGGTTGTCCGGGGGTATTTCTGCAATTCGATCGTCATTTCTTACATGTGACTTTGCGTAGACCTTGTGCTTTCGGCAATCGTCTATCGTTATAGACCCACCCAGGGGGTCCGATAGCCAATTCTTATCAATGAAACCAAACTATGGAACCGGCAATTCATCACGCACAAAGTCTGATAACGCAGAGTCTTCTGGCCCAACATCATCATCCGCAATGGACTTCTGATCCTGTCCAGTCGACTGCCCCTCCAGCGTTTCTGTCTCGCGTGGATCGGCATAGGCACTTCTTGGTATATCGGTAACTAGGCGAAGTTTGGCCCAGATGAGCACCCCTGCAAGCATCCCAAGGCTTAGTACAACCAAAATCCCCCGCGAACGATGGATGAAGAAAGATTTTTTTTGAGATTCTGGTACTGGATCGTATGACATGGCCCATCCTTTGCATCTGCATCGGGCGGGTGTCAGTTCCACTTGCATCAGTTTATTATGACCGCCAAACGAATGGGTATGCAAATGCTACAACCGCGCTAATCCAACCGGGTAACCGTAACCCGGCCGGTGAAGGCTGCAACATTAACTCTCCACCTACTCATCGGCCCTGCGAGAACAATTGCCCCCCCATCACTCAGGTTGCTCGTCCCCGGCGCGGAGACAGGCCCACCCATTTCATCAAATATGAGGGTGCCGTCTCCATCGAAGTTCGCAGACTCAATCACGGTCCCCCCATACCGCTCATCATTGAGGTCGATCCGATATCGCTGATCAGGCCCCTTGATGTCATAGAGTGCATCGTCATCGGGATCAATGGAATTGCCGTTGACTTGGATAAGGGTATATTGATTGTTGTCAATATCAAAAACAATCGCCCGTTGCTCCTGGTATCCTAAAGCATCCATTTGAGCAAAGGTAATATCCGAAACAACCATGCGCACCGCAGACTGAATCCGCAGCACCCCTGCTTGGCTCAGCGATGGTGCGACCATTGCACCGGCAATGCCCAGAATCACAACCACAACCAACACCTCAACAAGGGTGTACCCACGAAGTATGGCCCAAGGGGTGATTCGATGATGTCTACTTCGCATTGACTCGTTCCTTCCAACCCCCCACTGTACCTTCAAAATCATTCACTTTTATGGTCTTGGAAGTGGCTCATCGTTCATATCGAATCCGCCTGCCCAAATTTCCCCAGTAATATCGTTATAAATCCATCCGTGAGTCGTCTGATATGCAGCGTCGGGTGTGGATGCGATAATAATCTGCTGGTTGTTTGCTCCGCCAACATACGGATTGGTCGGTGCTTCTTTGAGGTACTCACCGGTATTGGCAATTAGGTCTCCCCAAGTACCGTTACCTGCAGTAACAGCAGGAAGTGCGTTTTCATTGCGTACTTGGAAGACTTCGACTGCTCGGCGAAGTTTTTGAAGCTCTGATTGAGTTGTCCCAATAGTTGCCTCTTCAACCGCCCCTATAAAGCTCGAGACGACGATTGCTGCGAGAATACCAAGAATAACCACAACGATGAGAATCTCAACAAGTGTGAATCCACTCCTTGCATGCCGCATGACTGTATTTCCTTGCGCTTGGACTTGAAAATTTGCCACTATCCAAATTGCGCTGAGGGCTCCTTTCGAAGCCCACACGCGATATTCTCTTAATGTCGGATGAGATTAGTACGATCCACCACTTGCACGAATTCTGCCCGTGTTGGGGTTGTAGAACCACCCTTCCGAACCATCACCAGCGTTGGCTTCTGCATCTGCAGCTGTCGCGTTTGCCGCTGCACTTGCAGTCACGGTGAATGCGTTGGCCGCAGGTGCGTATGGGTTCCGTGGTGCCTCTTTGATGTAATCCCCATCAATCATGACGCTCCACCCGTTTGTCGAACCATCTGCCGGGTCTGCGTTAAGTTGCGCAACCGACGGATAAGACCCATTATTCTGAGCAGCATAGAGTTCGAGCTGATTCTCGAGTGTCGAAGTTTGGGTTTCCACATTCCCTTGGCGTGCCTCGTTGGCAGCATTGGTAAACTGTGGGACGACGATCGCAGCGAGAATCCCGAGGATCACGACCACGATCAAAATTTCGACAAGGGTGAAGCCCTTTGCCATTGTGTTTCGCATTGAATGCATTTGTTTGTCTCCTTGAATACGACTCATGAGTGACACGCCCTTGCCAGGCGGCATTTACCTGTCATCCCTCGAAACAGGCCGTTCCTCCGTAGCCCGTTCACTTGAAACTTCCCACAGGCGGTAACGCACCGCACTTGGCAACCCTAAGCATGACAAATGGATCATCGTCATGCCCATCGAATCGAATCAGTCTTCATGCCTTTGGGGCTGCCAAACCAAACCCAATGGATCAGTGTGCCCGATTCATGCCGGTTGTGCAGGCAAACCACAGCATCATCGAACACTCTCGGACGCACAAAGCAATGAATCTTCGCCCGATAGTTCCAAAAAAACGAACCGAGAAAAGGTTCGTTTTGAGCAAATAGGAAAGAATTGCTGCGATTATCAGTGGGTTATCGTCCGGAAACTGCTGTTCCGATTTTACCTTCACGATGAAGAATCAAAGGAACCAATGTCGAGTTTGTTACTTCCAAAGCACCCATTGTTGCGACAGCAACTGTTGCCAACTCATCATGAGGATCTTGAGCAAGCTCAATCAAACGACGGATTTGCCGATTATTGATCTGATTACCAAAGCGCTTTCCAGAATCGGCAACCATTGCCAAGAGCTCCATCTGAATTTCACCGGAAGATTCGAGCGCCCTGTCCATAATGGCTTGTTGCGCTTTTGGCTGAGGCATGTAAGAAATAATCTCGGCAACATCAAGCAAAGTAAATCCCTCAACCTGATCGAGCACATCAATCAGAATCGAGGAGGCGTCAGAAACATTAAGAACCTGATTGTTCGAAATCGCAAGGTTGCGAAGTACCTCGATCGAACGATACGAGTATTCATCTGCTTCGTCATCGCTGATAGGCCCGCCCGAAGCAACTTCAAGCAGGGTCGAAACCGATTCGTCGAACGCACTACTCGAGATTGCACTTCGGCGCACCGAAACGCTCTGGTCACGGTGATACTGACGCGTCATGGGGATGAAATCATCAGGCCCCATAAGTGAAAGAACTGGAGCGACTGCAAGTTTATTGTCAGCCCGGGCAGATTCAATCGACCGCAAGGTCTCGTCAAATCCCAACGAGGTCACGATAAGATCAATCGTTGGCGTTTCAGCAATCGCTGCATTGAGATCGGACAATCCATTCTCTGCTGGTGGAAGTACTGCGAAACCAAGTTGCTCAAGCAAAGCACGGTACTGGTCATAAGCTTCACGATCACGCCCGGTTAGAATGATGGCATGAATCGACGAGGCGTCCATCACAGCACTGGCAAGCAGTGGGATGACCCGCTCGGCCCCACGAAAAGGTTCACTGGGTTGAGCTTTGCCCAAAGCCAGAGCAGCTTCAAACTGCACCCGGCGATTCTGATAGGTCAACGACTCAAGAAGGGGATAACGATCCCCAATTGGCTCACCCCAAAGGGCACGCGGCCCCGCAGTTTGAGCCAAAGCGTCGATTGCCAAGCGAACAAGTGGTGTATCGCGCGTATCGAGCCCTCGGCGAAGCACAAGTTGATCAATCTCAGGTCCCACCGCAATGCCGTAATACTCGGCATCTCTGCGATCCGATGAATACACCGGGTTTTCGTAGTTCTCCGGAGTATCGAGCTCCCGTGAATAGTTCGCAGCGACCCACAGAGCAAGCGTTTCATTTTCGGTCGGGTCCAGAGCCAACGCCCTTTCAGCCATCCGCATGGACATCGCCTCATGAAACACAGAAGTTCGGATCGGAACCATAACAAGCCCAAGCCCAGGATCGAAGTTCCAGACAAGCTGATAGTCTTCGTTGGGAAAACTGGTTAGCTCAGCAGGTTGAGCATAATAGGAATCGGCAAGCAGGGCATACATATCGGCAACGACTTTGCCCGGATCCCCGCCCAAGCGAGAAATCGCCCGCCCACAAGCCTGACGAACCGCATCATTGTCGGTGGACTGATACATATCAATCAAAACAGGCAAACTGGTGCGATAGGGAATCAGCCCGAGAACCTCGGCAATGGCTTCTTGGCGAGCAGCGTCAAGCCCAGGCATTGCAGTCGTAAGGGGAATGATTGCTTGGCGTCCCATATCGACAAGCAACCGCTGCACCTGCGCTTTGAGCGCCAAGTCGGACTGCTGGAGGTAGGCATCGAGCAGCTGAGGCATCGCATATTCGCCTGCAACGATCAAACGCTCACGGGCCAACGAACGAGCTCGCAATCCTTGAGTGAGCAACTCGATATTACGGGAAATCTCATCGGGATTACGAGCACGAGCGAGCTTACCATCACGAAAGGCACCGTCAAGTGCTGCTGCAATGGGTTCGAGCACAGGCACACGCATCCCGGCAGCAATGGCCTCTTCAAAACGCTGCTGTTCGCGAGATCGTTCCACGAGATCAACAAAATCTTCTGGCGCCATGCCCACATCAAGAATCTGGGTACCCAAATCTGCTGCAATATCAAAGCGTGCAATCTTGACAAAATGGATGAAATCCCGGAGGAGTTCGAGTTCTTCTTCGTGATCAGTACTTGGCTGGGCTACGGAGGCGTAGGCCTGCGGGATGGGGATCAGCACGGACGCTGAGCCTGCAATAAGCATGATCGAGAAGGACAGATTGGCGATGTTGCGGGTCACTCTGCGCACATTCATCTCCTGCGTGCAAATATTGATGGACGAAGCGTCGAAGAGACCAAATCCTCGTCCCGGGGGATCATCATATACGACCGCCGGGGCGATGTGTTGCCCTTGGCGTACGAAAGAATGACAACTGTATCGGACTCAAGGCATAGGTGTCAATCGGACAAAGGCGATAGCTCCAATAACCATGAGATAATTGCCCTATCTTGCCAGATCGAGGACCCAATCGGGTCCGGATATGGCAAAGTACCCGAAAGTACCACCAATTGGGCCCAAGCGTCAAGCCAAGAGGACAAGGCGACGATGAGAAGAAAGACACGGCGCATGACGGCTGCGACGGTCCGCTTCAAAGATGTACCCGAGGTGAGATGATGCCCATTGAAAAAGATGTATTGACGACCGGCGAAGTCGCCAAAATTTGTAATGTCGCTCCCAGAACCGTCTCCAAATGGTTCGATTCAGGACAGCTCAAGGGATATCGCATCCCAGGATCCAAAGATCGGCGAATCCCGGTGACCGAACTCTATCGGTTCATGAAAGCCCACCATATCCCCATGGACGGGATCGCCAGCGGCAATACCCGCGTACTCATCATCGACAGTGACCAGGAAGTCTCCGATGTCCTCGAACGGGTACTCGCTGAGCAGACCAACTACGAGGTTTCAGCTGCCAACTCGGCATTCGCTGCCGGACTCGAATGTGAACGATTCCGTCCACATGTCGTGCTCATTGATGTCCATATCACTGAGAGCGAGCCGCACAAGATCGCCCAACTGGTCCGTTCAAGCGAAGCGATGCAGATGACCAAGCTCATTGCGATGTCCGGCAAACTGACCGATGGGCAGGCTCAGGGATTGCGAAGCGCGGGATTTGACTCGTTCCTCAAGAAGCCCTTCCAAGTGCGGATGGTTGTTGAAGCCATCGAGCAGGCGACGAATATCGCGGCCTGAGCCGGGATTCAGACCAAGATTTCCAAAGAAGTCCACCACAAACCCGAACCTGCAAGGACGCAGGTTCGGGTTTTCTTTTGTCTTGACCTGTCGTGTGACCATGCTCTATCAACTTTATAGCCATCTCGCTCATTACTCTCATCGGTCATCCCACAGCCGTCGAGCTCCTGGCCGGTGGTGAGCCATTTGAGCGATCAGGCGGCGAATTTGTTGCTTGGTCTTGAGAATGCCCTGTGTGAATGATGAGTATTCATGTCCCATAACAATTTGAAGCATTGGCCACAAAAATACTTGGATAGAAAAAGCCCCAGCGAACGGGGGGCGAATTCAACGCAAACTGTTTATAGAATGGACTTTATAGACGGGCGCCTACTTCAATTCGGCCATCGACGCGGTCAAAATGTCACAGGCGGCTTTGAGGTCCTTCTTGTCGAGCATCTCGGTGACGGTGTGGATATATCGTGTCCCAACGGTGATCCCAACAGCCTTGGCACCGGCAGCGGCTTGTTGGGCAGCGGCCCCGTCTTGTCCGCCGGCAGCGAGAATCGACCGCTGATACGGGATGCGATTCTTCTTGGCGATCTTTTCGACCATTTTGACCATGTCATAGTCGGAGATGAAGCTTCCATCTTTGATATGCAGCGCAAACCCCTTGCCATGATCGGTGACAGTCTCGGCTGCGGGGACACCGGGGGTATCGCAAGCGAGGGTGACATCAATGCCAAAGCCATAGTCTGGTTGGACGGCGTAGGAGGCCGTTCTTGCGCCGCGAAGTCCGACTTCCTCTTGAGTGGTGAAGGCGACAACGATCTCGCAACTATGCCCGATTTTCTTCCTAGCGAGCTGGCGGACCGATTCAATCCCGAGCCAGCACGCAACACGGTTGTCGAGGGCTTTCGAAACGCACTTGGTGCCCATTTCAAGGAAGGGCTCGTCCATAACGATGTAATCACCAACCTGGAAATTTTTGCTGACTTGGGCAGCTGTCATGCCGGTGTCGACGAAGAATTCCTTGACCTCCGGGATTTTTTTCCGATCTTCTTGACTTGAGATATGCAACGGTCGCCCGCCTGGGTTCATAATGGCTTTGAAGTCGCCGTGCTCTGAGCAGACCAGGACTCGTCGAGAGAAAAGATTGCGCGGATCAAACCCGCCAGCAGGGTTGACCCAAAGAAACCCTTTCTCGTCAATGCTCGACACATAAAACCCGATCTCGTCCATATGGCACAAGAGCATGATGGTCTTTGCGTCCCCCTTGCGGATCGCCCCTTTGGCCGTGCGAGGCCTGCGCCGACAGATCAGCGAACCCATCGCATCAGTCTCGACGGAATCGAAAAGATCACTGATTTCGGATTCGATGAGTTCGCGAACGCGCTCTTCGCGTCCGGGAATACCTGGCATTTCGCAGAGGCGTTTGAGTAGATCAATATTCACGAGCAACTCCTTGTGATGTGACTGGGGGAAGGGGAGAAAACATCTGTTCAGTTTTTGCGGTATGGCTGAACAGATTCTAGGTGGCGTGAACTCCAAACAGGCGAATCATACCGACCTATTGTTCTGATCCTATGCCTGTGCCCCCCCACCAATCGCCTTTGCATGCCCATCACACCGGTTCCGAAGCCTTCTTTTTGCCCTATGGTTCGGGTGAGGAGGTTTGTGAGGTTGTCGAAACCTTTGGGGATCTCGATCTGGAGTATGCTTCGATCCGCAAAGGGTGCGTGATCTTTGACCAAGCTCATGTGGGAACCATCAAGGTTCTGGGTGAAGATCGCGGGGCATTTCTTAATAACATGCTCACCGCGAAGATCGATGACCTCAGGCAAGGGATGAGTCGGCGTGCATTCTGGTTGAATCGCAAGGGCCGGATTGATGCCGATATCCGAATCGCCCAGCGTGAAAACAACATGCTCTTTGCACTCGATCGGCATCTGTGCAAGACAACTGCCCAAACACTGGAATCATTTATATTTACGGAAGATGTTGAGCTCGTTGATGTCGCCGATTCATACCATCGGCTGAGCCTTCACGGACCGATGGCGACCAAGCTCATCGCGCTGGCAAGTGATGCCGATCTCCAACTCGACCAATACCAGTGCGTGGATGTGGAGATCGCCGGGGCGCGGGTGCTTGTTGAACGCGAAGATTTGACCGGCGAAGTCGGGCTTGGATTGTGTATCCATATCGATGAGACGGTGGCGGTGTATGATCGGCTGCTGGCGGTCGCTGAGAAAAATCCAGAACTCAAAGCCCGCCCGACGGGGTGGCTGGCGCTCAATGCAGCGCGGATCGAAGCAGGACATCCGATGTTCAATATTGACTTTGGTGAAACGAACCTGCCGGTGGAATCAGGAATTATTGAGGATCGTGTAAGTTTCACCAAGGGATGCTACCTTGGGCAGGAAGTCGTCGCCCGGATGCACGCCCGCAAGGCGTGCAACAAGAAGGTGGTGGCGATCAAGATCGAAGGCGAGCGAATCACGGTTGAGCAACCTGAAATTCACCAACCTACCGGCGGATCGCAAATCTTCGAACCCGGAAAGGAAGGCGAGCCCCCCGTCGGAAGCGTGACAAGCTCGACGATTTCGCCGATGCTCGGGGCGGTGCCGATCTGCTTTGCGATGGTCAAGAGTGGATTCTTTGAGTCCGGCACAAAGCTGACAGTCAGCGCCGAGGGCAAACTTGTGCCTTGCACGGTGCAGGAGTCACTCGCGTTTTGGAACAAACCCAATTCAAACTAACCTGCTCGAAACCCCTTCTACTGGGGCACGCTGTTTCGGTAGTGCAGCTCGATATCGTGGTCGATTTGCTTGGTGCGAATGAGCTCAAATCGGCGCATGTCAATAAGCCTTGGCGCATCACGCCCGACTGCGACAGCCTGCGCTCGCTTGTCGCCCATGATCCCTGGCGCCAGGTGAACAATCGCTTCGTTGATAAGATTGTGCTCGACCAATGATCCCAGCACGCGCGGCCCCGCTTCGACCAACACCGTGGTCATGTTGTGGTTGCCGGCGAGTTGGGTAAGGGCGAAGGCGATATCAAGTCGGCCATCTTGAATTGGGGTTTCGATGATCGAACACGGAAACTGAGCAAATTTTGTTGGATCCGCGGTACAAATGATCGTTGGCACTTGACCGGCTGACTGCATCAGTTTGGATTCGGGATCGAGTTGGGCGTGGGTATCGAGAAGAACGCGCTTGGCGACTTTGCGAATACTTGGGCAATCGCGAGCGGTGAGCATCGGATCGTCCGCGATCGCGGTGCCGATACCGATCATAATGGCATCGACCTTGCCCCGCAAGCGATGGACCCGCTCCCGACAACGAGCGTTGGATATCCACCGACTCTCACCCATACTCGTTGCGATACGCCCATCGAGGGTCTGCGCCCATTTGGCGATAATCCACGGTCGATTGGTCTTGAGCCGATGGATAAATGGATCGCTCAGATGTGTCGCATTGGAACTGGCATCACTCACGATAACCTCGATGCCCGCTGCTTGGAGGATTTCAATACCGCCTTTGGATACTTCAGCCGGGTCTTTACGAGCGATAACAACTTTGGCAATCCCCGCTTCGATCACCGCATCGGTGCAAGGTGGCTGCTTGCCGATATGCGAACAAGGTTCAAGGGTGCAATAGAGCGTCGCGCCACGGGGATCATGCCCATTATGCGCACAGTTGGCAAGCGCTTCGCGCTCGGCATGGAGACTTCCGAAACGGGTATGGTGCCCAATGCCGAGGATTTGGTGATCCTTCACAATGACCGCCCCCACCATTGGGTTGGGCTCAACTCGCCCAAATCCACGCATGGCAACACGGGCAGCGAGATCGAGATAATGCTTCGTGCTCTGGTGCTGGTTCATGCGTGTCGGACCATGGCTTGGCGCTCTTCGGCGGTGATCTGGTCGTGCATTTCAGCCAGCCACCGGCGGGCATCTTGAACATAACCTGCTGTAGGTTTGAGTTCAGGATTGCGTGATGCCCAGTATCGGTTGAATCGCATCATGGCCAGTTCCCGGACAAATTTGGCAGCCATCGACGCGAGGGCGACGGGGAAATAGGCATTGTCGGCTTTGGGTGTGAGCAGGATACCGAGTTCATCCCCATGAGTGTATCGGCTGACGCGCGGAGATTCCTCCTGCGTTTCGAGATGCTCAAAGACCTGCAAGAGCATTGATTGATACCGCATTCGTCCACCCTGACGATCGCAAACGATACGGGTGTAGTTTTGTCGGCGCTGGTGGGCGTGAATTGTCTGAAGATGGTCAAGCAATCCACGCTCGAGAGCAGCAGATTTGGACCGTCGAGCATGATAAATCTCATTATACTCCGTGACATCCACCACGCGCACATGCAAGTCAAGCAAACCGATCCCGGTTTTGTGCATCACCGTGCGCAGATGCGAAGCGTCGATTGCCAGCAAGTCGTGGGCACGACCAAGCGGGAGTTCGATTGGCTCACCAGCATACCAAGGGCGATCTTCAAACCTCACGCCGAGGGATTCAAAGAGTTGGATATCGGTCGTTGGAAATGAACCATCACGGGCAGCGAGAAAAGTAAGCACCGCCCGTTCGAGATGAACCAGCGGATGCTGTATCTTTGAGGAGTTCGCCAGTTTGAGTTGTTTGGAATCGGCAATGGGGATTTTGATCTTGGCATCGCGCTTGGTTCTTGAAACGATAGCCCCCAAAATACACCATAAATCAGGCGCCTTGTCTCCAAGTTCCCAATTCCCGAGGACAAAGCTTGACTGAGCTACGCACAAAGGGCCAAGCATCGGCCCATATCCCGCCTCATCAATCCCTGCGTATAACAATGCCATATTCTACCTGCCCTTCCGTTGCATTGTGTGCAGCGCACCCACCACAATAAGTATAGAAGCCAGAATCGGCTGACCCGAGTATTCGTTGCAAGCCCAACTAGTGAACCGAAAGATGGTGAGGGAAACTCCATTTTCCTTCCTATGAAGCCGATCAGATCGCCGAGGGCCGTATTGTTGAAAGCCCGATATCGATCACCACGATTCGTGAAGGAAAACCAAGTGCACACCAATATCAACCATACCAAAACGCATCGTATCGGACGCTCGTCGCTGTTCGTTTCACCACTGGCGCTTGTGATCGCTGCTGGAATGATCGGCTGCGAAAGCAGCTCATCGTTCACACGCACCAGCGACCACTTTACAACCCAAGGAAAAGCCAAGCTTGCTTCGGTAGAGCTTGATCCATCATTTGTTGAGGGTGAGTTCACAACCAAAGAGTACATCGAAGAAGGTGACACATTCGAACTGCCTCAGCAATGGATTTCAGAAGCCAGGTCCAGCACTGCCGATATTCAAGCTCAGCGTGCCAATGCCCAAGCATTCGAAGTTTATGCCGAATCAGCATTTACCGAATCCATGGCCGGTGCGGATGCCGACCTGCAAGATGCGTTTGTCCTTCGGAACACAGGATATGCCGACGCACAACGGACACAGGCAATCCATAACGCCCGACTCGCCCAAATGGATAGCCAAATCCAAGCTCGTGGGATTGAATCAGATTCAAAATTTGAACGCCAAGAAGCATTCCTTATCGCATCAGTCAAAGAATGGCAAGCAGAAATCGAGCGAATGCGATCAGCAACTGAAAAAGACTGGTCCGAAGCCCTTGCCGAGCATGATCGAATGATGGCAACATACAAAGCCGTCAATGACCGCGGACAAGCCGAGATCGCGAAAATGGTTCAGATCGCCGACTTGACCGAAGAACGCACAATTAAGAAAGTTCAGAGTTTGCGAACGCAAGCCCAGTCGGTTGCAGACCAAACTGCAGCAGAAATTACAAAACTCAATGGATTGATTCACACCACCGCCGAGCAAAGCGCTGCAAACTATGCCGAACTAACTCAGCGTGCTCATTCACTCGATAGCGAACTGGCGAGTGAAATCTCGCTGCTCAACGCCAAAGCGAATCAGTTTGAAGCCTCCGATGCGAATGAAAACTACAAACTTGCTGTGGAAGCATCGCAAGTCGCCTATGAAACTGCTCTGGCCGATGCTGAAAACATTCGCCTACAAGCCGACGAACGAGCAATGCAGGACCGTGCAGAAATCGCTCGTTTGAGCGCAGATACCCACGCCAAGCTCGATTCGGCGAGAACAACATTTGAGGAAGCTCAGCAATGGGTTGCAAGTCAGTATGCCAAATCTATGGCCGACATCCAGAACACACTCGCCCAAGCACAGCGTGAAGAAGAAATCGCTCGCAGTGCCTTTGTCAAAGCCGAAATTGACGCCAGGGTCGCTGCCATGCACAAAGAAGCCGACCATGACCGCGCATTGGCCCAAAGCGAACTCGAAAAAATCCAAGCCGAATCACTCGCTCAGGCCAGTGCCCTGCAAGCGAAGTTTGCCAAAGAATTCGCTGACCAGGCACGCAAGGGAAGCTTTGTGATTCCAAGTAACACCAAAGAGCACAATTCATCCGTAAACTCGAATGATGATGCACCAAAACTTGCCAAGGCGGAATCAAAACCAGCCAATATCGAAGCCGATCGAATTGCTGCTTTCAAGATTGGACTCGCCAAAGCATCAAAGCTTCGCCAAGATGCAGAAGCAAGCAGACTCGATGCCGTCGCACATCGTGATTCGGAAATGGGCAAGTTTAACGATTGGTGGAATGCGAAGCAGGCAGACTTTCATGCGACGATCGCCTCGATTGATGCCTTCGAGCTCAAATCCAACGCGGATGTCTCCCGAATGCTCACCAAGGCAGACTCCATGATCGCCACAGCAGAAACCGAACGCACACGCGCATTGGTCGATGCAGAAAGCAGCCGAACCGAAATACTCGCAACGATCGAAACACTTCGTGGAAATTCGGCCACACTCAGCAAAAAGAAGGCGGCTCAAGTCAAACAATTGCTCGCCCAGGCCGATGCAACCAAACGAATTGGCGAATCCAAAGTCGCCTCTTTGAGTGTTCAGCGTGATGCAGCCGGGCGTCGTGGAGAAGCCAAAAGCGCGCAGTTGCTCGCCGAAGCATCATCACTCGAACAAACCCAGCGTGCCGTCGTCGCTCAAATGCGTAGCGAAATCGATGCTGCCCGCCAAATCCTTGACGCCGAGCTCGCCCGACTCGATCAAGCAACCGAAAGCTTCCTCGCTGTTGCCCAAGCAAACTACAACGAGGGAATTGCCATGGCCGATGCCTTCGAACGAATCGCGGTCGCCAACACAACTGAACTGACGGCACGCCATATCGCATCACGCAAACAATCCGACGCCGATATCGAATACATGCAATACCTTGCATCGGCAGGCGAGTTAATGCGTGACGCAGAGGTCACTCGTATGTTTGCTCAAGCCGACGAGGCATTGGGACTTCAAAAAGCACAGGATATCGCATTACGAGGTGAAATTGAAGCCCAGCAGCAGATCGCCCTTGCCTCCGCTACACGGGAATACACTGTGGCCGATGCACGCGAAACTGGCGTTCGCGCTCGGTTCGATCATCGCGTCGCAATGACCGCTGCCGATCGTAACCGAGCCTATGCCGACATGTATGCCCAATCGCAAGAACAGCTGGCCCGCACCGAAATGGCAGCTGCCCAGGCAGCAACCTACTCCGAACTCTCAATGGCCGCCCTCTCACGACTGAGCACAAGCGCCCAAGCCTTCGAGCTCACCGCTCAGCGGAACTGGGACAGTCGCTTGGCGATGCCCTCGCAGTTACCTCAGCCAGAAGGTGTCGAGGCGCTGTATGACTCATCAAAGGCAACCTTTGATTTCAGCGAGTTCGCAACGGTTCCAACCGACAGCGAATAAGCATCTCCGATCTTGGTGATCATCCAAACTGTCCGGTCGCACGCCGGGCGGTTTTTTTATACGCGAACCGGAGCAGCCCGTATGGGCTTCACCACAGACCCTAACACACCCCGAACACACATTGCGCCCGCCTCATTCGATCAACTGGGCGATGCCGATAAGGAAAACCAACCCGCCATCAATGATGGATGGTGCCCGAAACTGGCGAATCATTGGATTACCGACGGATCGCTCTACCCTTTGTCTTGTCGCCCATCACCACATCGGTTTGCGATACTTTGGACGCACGGCAGTTATCGCCCCAGGTCACGAAGTGGATCTTACTGCCCCATCCCTCGCGTGAATAACCCAAAGCATGGCCGACGGACTCGCTGGGTCTATTTTTTCGAGACTTCTGACGCATCCGCCGTCGCGACATGCCCACGGACATTGCTGTCATCGACACACCAGACATCCCAATCGATAGGGCCTTTTGAGTTTGAGCGCAGCCGGTTGAGAACCTTATCGATCATACCGTCGTCGGCTCAGCGTCCGAATCGGTCATACACAGATTTCCACGAGCCGTAGCATTCAGAGAGATCACACCAAGGCGATTTTGATTGGAGAATCCACATCATGCCGGTGAGGGTATAGTGCGATGGTCGTTCCGTTGCCCGCCGGGCCTCTTGGGTGGCATGATCGGTTCGACGAGTTTCCATTGTTCGTCGGTGAGTTCGTATCGGCGTGGTGGTGGCGTCCATGATCTCCTGATCCAAACCAATTCCGTGGCTTGGATGCAGATCAGTATCTCAGATCAAACACAAATGCACAACCCCGCCCATGCACCAAACAAATGGGCCGACAGGCACGGCCTCGTACATATCCTGAGCTCCACTCTTCATCGGTATGCTCGGTCTGACGGAGCTTTTCAGAGCCGGGATGGAGATTTCGTTGACACTCCCACCGCCAAAGCGAATAATCACCCCGAGACCTGTGGCTTTGATCGTCACTCCACAGCGAGGGAATAACAAAGCACATGCGGGGAAGTGATTTATGATCCAGGGCAAGTCTCGGGCAAAGAATAGTCTGCCCACTCGGGTGATCGCGGCGGATATGCCAATCCTGACCAAGCGATACCCCATCGAGCAGTTGCTCGAATCCTTCCGAAAACTGACCCGAACACACGATGATGTCCGACTTGTCCTGAGCGGGCGGCGATGCCCGGAAGAAATCTACTGTGCATGGAACTTCATCGACCAACACGGATTGACCGATCGGGTCGATTTTTTCCCCTACTACCAACGGTGCGATCGGTTCCCGATCAAGAAGCCTGAGTGTGATGTGTGGATCTCGCGCAACACCCCTGCGTCGCTCATCACCCCCGAGTATCTCCAGCATCGACTCGACGGCACACTGCCTGGAGAGCGGAAATATGCGATGTTCTTTACTTCGTTCCATCCCAATAAACAGGAGGGCAACTCCACGCTGATGCGGCTTTGGCTCGATCATATGAAACGAGCAGGATACATCACGCACCTGGTCTACTACATGTATGACCACCGAAGCGTGAGCGCTGATATGCGCCGCGAGGCACTCCATCAGTTTGATCTCTATAAAGAGATTCCGGTGAGATCGAAGCTCACGGGCGCCAACTACAACGGGCTCAATGTGCATGTCGATGATTGGTGTGGGGTCGAAGCAATGGATGCGGTTGAAAAACTCGCCGGCGAATATGAGTATGACATCGCGGTGACGAACTATCCATTCATGAGTGCGATCTTCGATCGGATCAGCGCCTACACACGCAAGATTCTGTTGACCCATGACCGTTTTGTCGATCGAAATCGGCGGATGCTCGAACAAGGATACCCTGAATCCGGATGGATCAGTATCGACCAGCGGGGTGAAAAACTCGCGTGCGATCGTTCGGATGTGGTCGTCGCGATGCAGGAGCATGAAGCGAATGGATTCCGCAAAATTTGTGATCCTGATCGGGTATGTGTGGTATCCCCGATCTTTGAAAAAATTGAGATCGAACATCCCCCCAAGGGCGAAAAGCTCCGGATCGGGTACTTCGGTTCGAGCAACTCAGTCAACGAGCAGAACCTCGGCGAGTATCTCAAGTACTGGGCCAAGGACGAAGAACTCCGAGCGCATACACAAATACTGATCGCGGGCGGAATCTGCGACACGCTCAGCGACTTTGTGACCAACTCATTGCTCGAGCGCGTTAACCCGACGATGCTCGGTCGGGTGGATCAACCTGGGGATTTTTTCGCCCAATGCGACATCATCATCAATCCCGAACGAGGCGGCACAGGGATCAAGATCAAAACCCTCGAAGCCCTCGCCCACAACATGCCAGTCCTGACCACCCAAGGTGGGTCGGTTGGGATCGGGTCTGAGAACCCATATCATCAGGGTAAAGATTTCCAAGACTTGACTCAGCTCACCAAACAGCTCATTGGTCATCCTAATGCGATTGAACAGCTGCGCGAAGAATGCTCGGCGATCTATGACACCTATCTTGATCTTCAGCGCCAACGAATGAATGAGTTGCTCGGCAAACCGATCGAAATCAAACCCGAAGCCTGTCTTGCAGATGAGTCGGTCGCGGTGGTGACTGAGCCCAAACCTGCCCGTGCGCGAAAAATGAAACTCACTATTCCTGAGTATGTCCAGCAGACTGCTTCGAAGTATCACTTTGAAGAATTCGAGCGTTTTGTCGATCGGGTAGATATCCGCGGCAAGCGGGTACTCGAGATTGGAAGTGACTTCCACCTCGCCTCGGCTCGGTTGTTCATGGCCAACGGTGCCGATTCGGTGGTCACAACCAACATCGGCGATTGGAAGAGCGACGAGCCGATCCCCGAAGGAATTGAATTTAAGGTCTGCGACGCATCAGACGCTGAGTTTGAAGAGGGTTGCTTCGATATCATCTATGGCATCGCGATCATCGAACATGTGCCTGACTTTGAAAAGCTCTGCGCTTCACTCAAAAAAATCCTCAAACCCGGCGGCATAATTTATCTCCAGGGATGCCCGCTCTGGGCCGGTACGCTGGGGCATCATGTCTGGTATACTTCTCAGGCCGATGATAACACGCCAGCGGTGCAATACAGCTTCACCGAGCATAATCCGATCCCAGACTGGGCTCACTTGGCAATGTCCCCCGACGAGCTCACGACGCTTTTGATTGATGATGGCATCCCGCTCGATGATGCCAAGGGGATCGTCAAGTATGTTTACAACCTCGACGGCACCATGATCGGGTCGTGCTCGAACTTTTGCTCAGCAAGTCAGATGCTCGAGGTGATGCAAAACACTTTCGATATCGAAGTTGATCGCATCATGAGCACGATCAAACCCAACAAATACTTTGAGATCGCCCGCCAAAAATATTCGGAGGAAGATCTTCGCACACTGGGACTTCGGGTTTGGATGACGCACCAAGGAGCTGCCAAAAAGATCGCCGAGAGGAAACGCAACCCGATGGTCTCGATCATTATTCCGTTTTATAATGTCGAATCCTTCATCGAGGAGTGCATCAAGAGCGTCCTCGCCCAGGATTATCCAAATCTGGAAGTGATCTTTGTCGATGATTGTTCCCCTGATGATTCGGTAAAGATTGTCGAGCGATATCGTGCCAAGAATGATCGGATCAAGCTCATCACCCATGAACATAACCAAGGGCTCGGGCCAGCACGCAACACCGGGGTCGAACATGCTTGTGGTGCTTACCTGCTCTTCCTCGATTCGGATGATTATTTCAGCTCACCCAAGGCAGTCTCCACACTTGTTCGTGAGGCCCAATCCACCGGATGCCAAGTGGTAATCGGAAGTTGTGATCGGGTGATGTCCGATGGACAAAAGCTCAACTTCGATCGCGACTTTGACCAATCCCACGACGGGCAACCTGACACGATCGTCTCGGGCGAAGAGGCCTACCTTGGCGCTTCCTTTATCCCAGGCGGGCAGTATGTGCCGATGCGTGCATGGGGAACGCTGCTTGATCGGTTCCTGTATCTTGATTCGGGGCTGGTCTATCCGCCTGGTGAACATGAAGACTTACCTCATACACCTTTCCTCTATTACTTTGCTGGGCGGGTATTGTATATCTCAGATGTGGTGATTACCTATCGCGACCGCAGCGATAGCCTCTCAAACACCGAGTGGGATCTGAATAAAATCCGAAGGCAAGGGCTGATCTGGGCAAAAATCCGTGAGAACATTTTTAAATTTGGACTTGAAGATCGACTTGGTGATACCGCGGTAAAAACTGCGGAGCATCTGGTGATGAAGTTGCGCCAAAATGGGATTCAGGCTGGCGCAGAAACCGAAGCATTCGATGTGCTCGAGGACATACTCAAGGATGCCAAAGGCGACCTCAACGAGGAGTTACTCTTCTATACGCTCGATAGCCTGCGTGGAATTCTCGACTTCCAGAAATACGATTACAATTTGTATCACAAACTCACCGGGCATATCCCGACGGCGAGCATGATCAAATATTACCGACACCGCATTGGGACTGGACTCATCAATCATGGACCGGTGCCCGTCAGCGAATCACCCACACCCGCTCAAAAAATCCCGGCATCAGTCGAGCCCGCTGACGAACAAATCAGCGAGATCAAGGCACTCACTGCTGATGCCAAGAGTGTCAAAAACGATGCCCGCGCCAATGCGGTGATCGAGCGATTCAAAAATGATGCACCCAAGGTACTCCACAAGCATCCCTCGATGCTCACCGAGGGGGACAAAGCACTCTACTTTGATGCAGCACGAAACTATCAATTCAAAGGTTCCATCGTAGATGCAGGGTGCTTTGTCGGAGGGACGACGATGAGCCTGGTACAAGGCCTGCTCGCCAACCCTTTGCTTAGAGATCATCAGGAAAAAATCGACAAACTGATCCGAGTCTATGACCTCTTTGTGATTGACGACGACTACATCCTCGAACATCTCGAGCGGAACTATCCCAAACTTGATTTCTCAGGCAAAAAAAGTTTTCTAGGTGTATTCAACGAGAACATGCGCCAATATGCCCACATGCTCGATGTGCGTCCCGGCGATGTGATGGCTTGGGGGTATCCTGATGAAGAGCCGATCGAGATTCTCGGGATTGACCTGTGCAAGGCGTTGCCGGTGACCGACTTTGTGATTCGCGAGTTTTTCCCAAAACTGATCGAAGGCGCTTTGGTGATCCATCAGGATTTCATTCATCAGTATCACCCGCATATCCACCTCTCGATGCTGTTGCTTGAGGACTACTTTGACCTTGATGTCGAAATCAAATGGGGCGGGAGCGTTTCCTACCGGCTCAAGCAACCGATCACATCCGCGGTGGTCGAATCTCGATTTGGGTTGGACTCCCTGTGGTACAACAATGTCCCGCGCAATGTCATGCTTTTGCGGAAGCAAATCCGCGATATGCATTATGACCAGAACCGGTGGGTGCTGCTGCAGGTTTTGGGGATGTATTATTGGGCGATGGGCGAACAGGATCAGGGTGAGGCGGTTTACCGAGAGGCTGTGGAGCTATGCCCGCAGTTTGACCCCCCCGATGAAATCCGACGATTGATCGGTGGAGAAGTTGTCCGATGAATCAAGAATGGCTCATTCAAAATGTGCTCAAACATCTCGACGCCGTTCCTGATACGCCTGCGGATGATCGTGCATATCTCTCTCTCGATGAATCCCAACGGATCGTCGATGAGGCGGTTGATTATCTCGGCAAACAAGGCGACGAGACTGAATACATCTATATTCGTGGACATCGCAAGCGACTGGCGCATTCGCTCTCGATGATCCCAATCGCACGCCAATCGGGCGAATCATGCCTCGATGTGGGATCGTATGGATATATGGCACTGTGGGCGAAGAAGTATCTGGGCTACTCCAATGTTACAGGAATCGAATGGCACCCTAATATTGATGACGAGATCATCCATCGCACACTCACGCTCAATGGTGAATCGTTCGAGCTCCGCTCGTACAACTTTGATATTTCCAAGCCAGAGTGGATGATTGAGGATTCGTTCGACACAGTGCTCTTCTTCGAGGTGCTTGAACACATCAACGAAGACCCGATGGGCGTGATGGAGCGTATCCATGAGCGGCTCACGCCCGAGGGTACGCTGGTGATGTCGGTGCCCAATGCGATTTCATACAAGGCGTTTAAAGAGTTTTTGGTTGGGATGCCGCCTTGGACTTATTGGTTCTACGAGCCTGATCTGTCGCACGAGCCTCGGCATTGTTTTGAATACACGCCAATCATTTTCAAAACGCTGATCCAGGCTTCGGGAATGCGAGAGAATGCATTCCGAACGATTTATGCCTACACCGATCCGGAACATGAGCAAGAAACCCTTGAGATTTCCCGATCGCTTGGCATCAAAGACGAATCCTTCGGCGAGACCATGATTATCAACGCGACCAAGACCACAAAATCGATCAGTCTTCGACACCCCGATGTGCTTTATAGCCCCGATGGGTATTACAAGAATGTATATCCCCATTTGCGCGATCGGTTTGTCCGAGCCATAACGCATTTCAAAGAGTCGAATCCGCAGCAAAGAAGAGTAGATACCGACCACGATGATCAAATCAACCAACTGCTCTTCACCGGTGACACTCAGCTTCATAAATACGAAAAATTGCACTCACAAATACAGCAGCTCGAAGCAACCAACACTCAACTTACAAGCAAACTCCAACAGACACAGAACTGGGCCCATAATCTCGAGCGAGAAAAACACGATCTCGAATCCAAAGTCAATGAGTTGCTCTTTACTTGCGATTGTTGTCTTCGCAAGGAAGCAGAACAAAAGTCTGCTCTGCAACAGGCGATCGAGGCAAAATTGGCGGCAAGTGATGCCGCGCACGCTGCCGAGCAGGAATCCCAGCATACACGCACATGGGCAGAAGATTTGGCGAAAGAGAATGCGGATTTGCGTGGGCAAGTAAACGAGCTCCTCTTTGCCTGCGATTGCTATCTCCAACAGGCCAATGATCCCCACAAGTGCGTGCAGGTGATCCGTGAACGCCGATTCCGCAGTGTGCTCCGGATTTCGAAGTCATTCGTCCGCAAAACACCTGTTCTTCGCACCGCGCTTCGGCCGGTATATCGTGAGACAAAGAAATTTATCAAAAAACGGATGTAGCAACTGAATGGAATCAAGTGCAACAAAGATCATGAAGTTCGGGCACCTCTTTCATGTAGTGGCCTACCGTGCAATCGCCGAGCTCCGGGCCGAAGCTTCTCGTACCTATGCCGGGTATTTGTGGTGGGTGATCCATCCGTTATTGATGTTCTGGGTTTACTACATTGCCTTCAACTTTGTGATGGGCAGCAGAACTGAGAACTTTGCGATTTTTCTCTTTGCCGGAATTGTACTCTGGCAATGGTTTTCCGTCTCGGTGCTCCGATGTTCGGGCTCATTGATTGCTGCCAAGCCTTTGATGCAGCAGGTGAATCTTCATAAATCGGTTTTTCCGTTCTCAATCATCTTGGTCAATACGATCAAGTTTGGAGTGACCTTGGCAATCTTAATCGTCGTCCTTGGATTCGCAGGGTTCTTTCCGGGATGGGCATGGGTGACGCTGCCGATTTTGCTGATGATTCAGTTGTTGGTGATTCTGGCAGTTGGGTGTTTCGCTGCGATGATTTCGCCTTTTATTCCTGATTTTCAGCATGTACTGACCACGGTACTGCACTTGATGTTCTTTGTCTCGGGGATTATCTATGACCTTTCGCTCTTGCCCGAACGACTCGGCTCGGTGCTCGGGCTCAACCCGATGGCCATCATGATCGACGAAATCCGAAATGTGCTGATGTATAACCAGTTCCCAGAATGGAATCTGCTCATGATCCCGGTCGTTGAATCTGTATTCTTACTCGTTATTTCGATCAAACTTATTCATCGGTACGACAAGGTGTATCCCAAAATCGGATGAGTGACCTGATGAACATGCCCCCAAACTGTATTGCAAGGCTCGAGCATCTCGGGCTCGGATATCGTCAGCAAGGTGTCTTGCCTTGGAAGCGTCATGTCTTCTGGGCAATTGAGGACATCTCGTTTGATATCCAACGCGGCGACACCATCGGGATCATTGGACGAAACGGCGCAGGCAAGAGCAGCCTGCTACGAGTCATCGCCGGAATCATCAACCCAGACCGGGGATCTGTCGAGCGTATCCCGGGGACAAAAACAACCATGCTTTCGTTCGGCGCTGGGTTTGAGCCCAGACTCACCGGGAGGCAGAATATCATCCTCAATGGGCTTCAGCTCGGGATGGAGAAAAAGCATGTGGTCAGTCGGATGGATCAGATCATCGGACTGGCCGACATCGGCGAGTTTATTGATCAACCAGTACGAACTTACTCCTCGGGTATGCGCGCTCGGCTTGGGTTCGCCATCGCCTACTTTGTTGATACCGATATCCTGCTTATCGACGAAGCCCTGGCAACGGGTGACGAGGCATTCCGTGAGAAGGCAAGTTCGCTCATCCGCCAGAAAATCTCCTCAGACCTCACCGTCGTGATTGTCTCGCATTCGATGCATCTGATTGCCAATACTTGCACACGCGTGATCCAAATTGAAAACGGCGTATCGCTCGAAGAGCTTTCGCCCCAGGAGACTATTGATCGTTATCGCTCAACCGCACTAACCTGCTGACAAAGTTGCTCTCGCCGAGTTGCATACGCTTGGCAAGCGTCGCGTATGCCCCGATTGGCCGATTGGAAAATTTCAGCAAATCGATGGACACTGATCCGCCCTTGAATCACCTCCCACCCGGCAAGCACAATCAGCTTGGCCAATCGCCTCCGAATAACCAACCGCCCGAAAACGCGATGCACACCCGACACATGTTTGAGCATGAACATTGTATGACTGGCATATTCAACACGCCAATCACGATCCAATGGATCGGCAAGCCGATAGTGCCCCGGTGTGTGGGCATGATCGACAATCGCGCCGGATTCGTGAAGTACTTGGCCGCCAGTGCCGTGGATGCTCAGTATCAGGTCTGACTCATCAAAGGCAAAAGCAAAGAATGGGTCGAACCCGCCGATCTCCATTACCGCTGCTCGTCGGATCCCAAAATTGCACCCTTTCACATTTGCCAAATAATTTCGGGGCGCCTTGCCTCCATCCTTCCAGACCGGAATTTGTCTGCCCGATGCCGAAATAAGCCCATGTGAGAACTCAATCGTGGGCGGAGCGTTTCGAGAATCAAAGACTTTGCCCCCAATCGCCCATGCTTTTGGTTTCGCATGAAACGCATCAATATATGCCTGCACCCATCCTGGACGCGCCTGGGCATCATCATCAAGAAAGAGTACGATCTCTGCTTGGGCATGCTCCAATCCTGCGTTGCGCGCGATGGAAATATTGTGTTCGAAACACTCGACCACCTCGATGCTCAGCAGTGGAAACCGATCTTGCATATCCGGCAGCGTGGAATCTTCACTGCCAATCACCACAATCACCCGCGAAGGCAAAGGACGCTGGATTTCAATACTCTGTAGACACCGCGCCAAATCCGCTCGGCGATCGCGCGTGCAGATGATCACATCAATTGGTGATGTTGGGGTGTTCATGGATTCGTCGACTCAGGATCATTGGCTTGGTTGATGATACTCATCACTTGCATCGCCGCCCTACTCCAGCAAAAATCTGTTGCCCGGGCAAGCCCTTGCGCTCGTTTGAACTGCGCAATCGCAAAGTCATTTACGAGTTGATCCATCGCCTCCCCCCACTGATCGCCTTGGTCGGGCGCGACATACATCGGCGCATCTTGCCCGATCTCACGATGCACCGGAATATCCGATGCGATAACCGGGCACCCACACGCCATGGCTTCGATGATGGGTAAATCAAAGCTCTCGTACAAGCTCGGTGCGAGCAATCCGGTTGCCCCGCGCAGGATCGCTGCAACACGATCGGTATCGTTGATATGCCCGAGTGGAATCACTTGCTGGGGCGGATACGCCACGCCGATGGCATCAAGTTGATACTGGTTCACCCCCAGAAGCACCGTCCGATGCGGTTGCACTGCATGCTGCATCGCTTCGAGCACAACCCGAAGATTTTTGGCAGGGGCGGCATTGCCGATAAAAACCCAATACGATTCTGAGGGGATTTGGTTATCCCCACGAGCACCTTGGACATTGAACACATTGGATACTCCAGGAGAGATTACCTCAAGCTTGCCGATTGCCTGGGGATAGATGCGCCCAATTTCATCAGCAGCAGTCTGCGAAACCGTCAGGATAGAATCCGCCCGGGTGATGACTCTGGGAATTGCAAATCGGTACCAATTGACGAATGATCGCGGGTAATTCTCGGGGTGAAAAAAGAATCGTAAGCAATGAATCGTCACGACCAAACGAACATCAGTGTGCAAAGCAAACGGTGCCATGTTGGCCGGGCAGAACAGCGTCTGATACGCGCGGGCGTGTTGGGGAAGGATTCGTTGCTCCCAGAGGGTTAACTTCCAAGTTGGCCCGGGGTTGGGGCATGCCTGATCAAAGTCGAGTCCGGCATCAGCCAGCGCCTTGGTCAGCTCGCGTGCATAGCGTTGAACGCCGGTGATGCGATCGTGCGTCTTCCATTTCGAGTTGATCAGGGTGCGTGGATGCATATATTCGTGTGCAAGGATGATATCCGCAAAGAACTTGACTTGCCGATGGACACGAAATCATCTCAAAAAAAGCCCCTCGCAATGCAATACCATTGTGAGGGGCTGACAAAGTGGCTTAGCATGCGACGGGCACTCGAGATATATCGTGTTTCTTCTACTGTTGCATCGCTTCGAGCATGAGCAGGATATCTTCCATATCCACACGCCCATCGGCATCGAGGTCGCCCACGGTGCTGTTGGTGCCGAAGAATCGGAGCAGTTGCATCAAATCGAACAGATTCGCCGTGCCGTTTCCATCGAGATCGGGGTCTCCATGGCCGGGCTCTGGTCCACAGCAGCAATCCGCGATCGGAGTTGACAAGATTCGAACGACATCTGCTCGCGAGAAGTTTCTGATGAACGGATGCGAGTTCTCTTTGAGCTGCTCGCCTTCCTCATTGAGGAACCGATCGAGTTGTTGAACCTCGACGAAGACATCGTTGGCGCCTGGCGCCGAATGTGTTCCCATGAACACCGGCTTGGTCGGCTTGGTGACATCAACCACCTGAAGCCCGGAAACCGAATTGGCCAACAAGGCATAGTCATCCACACCTGGAGGCGCCATTTCGCTGGCCACATCGACCGATTCGATGCTGCCGCCGAGGTTGGTCATCGCAACGACCTGATAGATATTATCAGGCTCGGTGATATCAAAGATATAGAACCCGGATGTCCCCGCAGCGACATAGAGATAGTCGTGCTCGAATGAAGGGGTTGTTTCATTTCCGATCAACCAGGCAGTATAGGTGTCAAGGTCGACCGCACCAGGAAGGTCAATCGTTCGCACGATGAGCGGGGCATTGATATCGGGGAGGAGATCAACAACATGCACACCCACATCAGGATCGGCGACATAGGCCCGGACTGAGAAGGCTTGCCCGTTCTGATAATGGGAATAAACACGCACATCTTGGGCATTGATGCCCGAGAGTGTTGCCTCGATCACCGGATTATGCTGATCAGAAATATTCACAATGACCATCCCATCATGGCCAGCAGAAACAAAAAGGTAAATACCCCAAACAAGCACGCGCTGGGCATTGGGGATATCAATCGTGGTGATGTACCGAGGTTCACGGAGCCCACTGTACGACAATGCAGGTGGCGTGCTGCTTAAGGTGCTCGGCCCTTCCAAGCTGTCATACACATGCACACCAACATCCTGGTCGATAATGTAGAAATACTTGGAGACACGGGCAACACCGATCGCGTTGATATCACTTACGAGGGTCACTGGAGCAGCCATCGGGCTGTTCTCAACATAGAACCCGATAAGCCCATCCGTTCCCGCTGCGACATAAAGCGCATCAGCGGTGCCTTCAACCACATCTGGACGACTCACCATCCCCTGCGGATCGGTCACATCGAGTGTTGCCACGAGCGATGGTGATTCTGGATCGGTACGCCGATCGTAGACTTGGATCCCTGTGGGCATCGAAAGGTAAGCAAAGTCACGGGCGAGCGAGTAGCTCCCCGTGCCCATACCCAACGAAGCGGGTGAACGGTGGCATTCGGCACAAGTTCGCACATTGCCAGGTCCCTGTACTGTGTGAGGCTGAACAGGATTCATCGCAAGTCCAGAAACCCCCTTGGCAGTCTGAGGCATCTGGAAATCAAGGATCTTCGTCCCATCTGGAGCAGTCACGTCGGCGATCGGTTGACACGAAACAAGATAAGGCGCGATGCGCCCTTCGCTGTTTGGGCCAATAAAGAACGGCCTCAAAGCCACGAACACCTTGTTGTTGGTTTTTACGCGCCCGATCTCTTCGTTTCGCGTCACGAGGTTGATTCCTGTGAAGCGCTCGTCACGTTCGAAATGGCATCCAAAGCAGTTTGGAGTCCATGCCGAGTGACATGCGTAGCACTCGAGCCCACCTACCGCTTTGAGGTGGTTATCGTTCATCGCGCACGCCGCTTGGGCGTTGTAGCTTGGCGATTCTGGATCGACGATATCTTTGACCAACGGGATGGTGTGCACCACGCCATCGACTTTTCGTTCGAGCTTGGCCAAACCGCCTTCAAAGTAGGTGTTGCTCAGTGGCAGTCCGTCATGGTCGATCATGGTTGGAAGTTCGCCGGGCATCCCGTGGCACATCCGGCATTCGGTTTTGGTTGCTTGATCCATATGTCCATAGATGTTGCCATCGCCCATAATCCCGTTAGGAGTATGGCAGTCGATACAATCGAGCCCTCTGGTGAAATGGATATCTTGAGGGTTGACTGCATCAACCGTGTAATGATAGTTGCTGTTGAATTTCTCGTCGGTCGTACCGATGTAGTCCGGGCCGCTGGGTAGACGCGGGGGCATCTGTGATCGTCCGGTGAAGTTAAGCCCGATCCGTGCGCCGCGATGGTGGCAATGGATACACTGGGCGGTTTCGATCTGCTTGGTGATCACATGGACACGAGGATGACCAGTCTCGGTATGATCAATAGTCATGTCCGCACTACGCGAGAGTCCGTCGTTGTCATAGATCATATGACATGCTGCGCACCCGTCTGCTCGATAAGTTCCTGCCGCATTCTCGGCTCCACGATATCCTTTGCCACGCGACCACAAGTGACACCGGGCACATGCTTGGGCAGGCACCGCAGCGAAGTGGGTTGCGTTGTTGAACGGGTCGCCCGAAGGATCATACTCAATCAGGTCTTCGAGGCTCTGCACCGCCCCCTTTTCGTAAGGCACAACGCCATCATTATCTTCAACCGCAAATGTGCCATAGATTGGAGTTTTTGTTTTGACCACACCATTCTGATAAAGGCCACCTGCATAGTGTCCGGCTGCGGTGGCCATCATGCTCTTGAGAATATTTTCTGCTTTAAACGGGTGGCATGCGCCACAAGTGTTCTCAACGACACGCAGGTTTGATGGGTTGACAAACTGCTGGTAGGGCAGGTCATAGTCCAGAGGTGCCACGGTATTGTCCATGATCACTGGAAGCGTGGGCAGGACATGGGCGATTTCTTTGATTTCAGAATTCGGATCGCCGCCATGGCAGAACACACAGTCGAGATCGAAGCCCATGTTGATGGTTGCATTCTCGAGATCGCCATGGCAAACGAGGCATTTTGGATAGAGCTCGCCCCGCGAGCTGTCGCGCATCACCTGCTCAATGAATCGCCCATCAGCCGTTTCAACCGGTGGCAGATCCCCAACCTGTTTGTTGGTCAACTCGCTGTGTATTGAGTCATCTGGAATGTGTACATCGTTCCGGACATCCATCTTGCCCGGGTGATGGGCTTGCTCGACCTCTTGGGGCCCGGCAGCACCAAGCAAAAGCAATAAGACACCTGCCGACACCATACAAACGGACATGACGAGGGTTGATCGCGAAACTTGCATGACTCCTCCAACCTTCAAACAAGACAGTGCTATCCTGTTTCTTTTGTCGTACACCGTATTGGAAAACTTTGCGAGAAACAAGGACAATTTGGCATAAAACGGACTTTTTTATCCGTGTTTATAAAGTGTTTGCATTCCCACAAAATAATGAAGTACCCCTTTGAGAAAGGTGCCTCACCTCTCTCTCCGATTGCATACACTCTTGTCCGCAATGCCGGCAATTCCGGCTAAACCGTAATTCTAGAAGGAGTAGAAACCAATGAGTATTCGTTCTTGGGCAGAGCCTTACAAGATCAAGATGGTCGAGCATCTGCGGATGACTACCCCTGCTGAGCGGGCAGTTTCGATTCGTGAAGCCGGTTACAACACATTTCTTCTGCGAAGCAACGATGTCTATATCGACCTGCTGACTGATTCGGGCACGACGGCGATGTCGGATCGCCAATGGGCCGCGATGATGCTCGGCGATGAGGCCTACGCAGGATCAAAGAACTACTACAGGCTCGAAGAAGCCGTCCGGCAATACTACGGCTACAGGCACCTCATCCCGACGCACCAAGGGCGCGGGGCAGAGAATCTACTGAGCCAAATCGCAATCAAGAAAGGCGATTATGTCCCGGGCAATATGTATTTCACCACCACACGGCTCCACCAAGAACTCTGTGGCGGGCAGTTCGTCGATGTTATCTGCGACGAAGCGCATGACCCCACAAGCGAGTTCCCGTTCAAGGGCAATGTCGATCTGGACAAAATGCAAGCACTCATCGACAAGGTCGGTGCAGACCGGATTCCGTATCTCTCACTCGAGACCAATGTGAATATGGCTGGCGGACAGCCCTGCTCGATGGCCAATATCAAAGCTATCTGCGAGCTCTGCCATGCGCACGATATCCCGGTGTTCCTTGATGCAACACGGGCGGTTGAAAACGCATATTTCATCAAAGAACTTGAAGAGGGATACACTGACAAAACCATCGCCGAAATTCTCCGCGAGATATGCTCGTACACCGATGGGTGCACGATGAGCGCCAAGAAGGACTCGCTGGTCAATATTGGCGGCTTCCTCGCGCTCAACGACGACAGACTCGCCGAGAAGGCTCGCAACCTCGTTGTGGTGTATGAAGGACTTCACACCTATGGGGGGATGGCCGGACGCGATATGGAGGCATTGGCCGTCGGGATTGCTGAATCCGTGCAGTATGATCACATCCGTGCTCGAATTGGGCAGGTGGAATACCTTGGCGAGAAGCTCATTGATGCCGGTGTGCCAATCATTCGCCCAATCGGCGGGCACGGGATATTCCTCGATGCTGCCCGGTTCCTCCCCCACTTGCCCAGAGACCAGTTCCCCGCCCAGGCGCTGGCGGCAGCCCTATATGTGGACTCTGGTGTCCGCTCGATGGAACGGGGCGCGGTCTCGGCGGGACGGGATCCTGAAACGGGTGAGAATCGGTATCCAAATCTTGAACTCGTCCGCCTCACCATCCCGCGCCGGGTCTACACCCAGGCCCACATAGATGTCACCGCCGAATCTGTAATTCACCTGTTCGAGCACCCCAAGCGGGTCCAGGGATTAAAAATTACCTATGAGCCCGAGTATCTCCGATTCTTCCAGTGTCGATTCGAGCCTGTCTCCGGGTCGGCCGTACTTCTTGACGAGTGATCGGCGGATTGTCCATTCTCAGAGACACGACAGGTGCACGAAAAGTTCCCGCGTTTGCTGGAGCTTTTATTCGAGTGAATACCTTCCCAGGCATCGAATCAACGAGCCTAAGGCGAAATGAATCAGGCGACCTTGAAGCGTTGGACCATCGACTGAAGCTCTTCTGCGTTGGCTGAGAGATTCGTCGCGGCCGAGGCTGCTTCGCGAACACCATCAGACGAGCGTTGAATCAACCCACTGATCTGCTCGATATTCTCACTCAGCGAGCTGCACGCTGCAGCCTGTTCTTCCGTCGCCGCGGCAATACCAGAAATTTCCATGGTAACTGCCTCATTGGCCTGCACAATGGACTCGAGAGAATCCCCGGCCTTTTTCGCATAAGTAACCCCTTGCGTCATCTCCGCCTGACAGCTATTGATCGACTGCACAGCTGTCTGGGTTTCACTCTGGATTAGACTTACGGAATCAGAAACCTCGGCGGTTGCTTCAGTCGTACGCTCTGCAAGTTTACGAACTTCATCCGCAACAACTGCAAATCCTCGTCCATGCTCACCCGCCCTTGCCGCTTCAATGGCCGCATTGAGGGCCAAGAGGTTGGTTTGATCGGCAATGTCGTTGATGGTTTCAATAATCTGTCCGATTTGCTCACTCTTTTCCCCGAGTTCGCTCACATTTTGAGCCGATGCATTCACAAGTGTTTCAACGCTTTGAATTCCAGAAATAGTGTGTCCTACGACTTCTCCACCGTCGTGGGCCTGCTGTCTTGAGTCACCCGCAAGTGTCTCGGCGTGAGCGCTTTTGCCCGCAACTTCATTGATCGAAGCGTTCATCTCTTCGATTGCAGCTGAGACTTGATTGAGATGACATGATTGTTCGGACATGCCCGAAGCAATCTCCTCAGCATTGGCGGAGACTTCTGTTGCTGCCGAAGCAACTTCGAGCGAGGACCTTGTGATATTGCCGATCAGGTCGGCAAGTGACTTGGTCATGGTGTTCACAGACTGGGCCATTGCACCGATCTCATCGTTATGTCCCTTGGGAAGTTCAACGGTCAGGTCGCCACGCGAAATCGTGCACAAAGCACTGACCATGGCATGCAACGGCTTGAGGATCATTCGGCTCATAATAAACCATCCGAAAAAGATCGTCAGGGCAAGTACCAAAACACTGAGTGTACCAACAGTGTACATCGTTGAGTACGCTTGACTTCTTGCCTCATGAGCCCGAGCAAGGATAAACTCGGTCATGGTATCCTCGGCCTCTTTGAGTTTGTTGATTCGGTTTGTCGATGCTTGGATCCATTGAGCAGGATCAACGCCAAAGTTTCCCGTTTCGGCTTTTTCAAAAGCAATGCTTCGAAATTCTTCAACTCGGCGAAATGACTGATCAGTCTTGGCTTTTTCATAGGCGGCCTTGGATTCATATGAACAATTGGAAAGAAACGCATCGAAATACACTTCTTGAGCATCAATAAGCGAATGTGCCTTGACTTCAATACCGGGAGCAAAAAAGTCTTTCGAGAATGTGCTGGCCAAAACGGCACGCTCAACACCTGCCTTTTCTTTGGCTTTGAGGAAATTTGTATATGCGGCAAGTTCATGTGAAAGCACCGCATCAGTACTTTCATGGGCGATTTCGCCGATTGCCTTGAGAAAACTCGCATTCATAGAAGTGTAATACGCTATCGCTTCGAAAGATTCGATGGTCTGTGAACTGATCCGCTGGCGGTAGGTTTCGATGTCATCGAACATGGCCTGCGCTTTACCAATACGGTCCGCAATCGCAGGAGAAATATGATTTGATGGAACTGAATCAAGTATCTTGCTCAAAGATGATGCCCATTGATCTGTTTGCAGCCGCTGATTCATGAGCTCTGAGCCGAACTTCTCTCCTTTGCTTCCGAGAAAAGCTGCGGTAAAACCCCGTTCCTTCTGAGTTTCATGAAGCAACTGACTCATCCCAACCGCCACCTCTGAGAGCTCTTCGATTATCTCATTCTCCTCAACGGCACTTCGAGCGGTGAGCAAAGCTGTGGCGGCAAAAATAGCAAATGCCAGTGTTGGGATCATTAATACAGCGATGAGTTTGGTGCGGATTGACATGAAAACTCCTTCGATACTTGTCTTCGCTGAAAAACTCGCAGATTGTGCTATTCATCGGAATCCAAGTTGGACCAGTTGATCTCCGATTGGCATATTTTTGTGTTTTCAGAGATCGTTTGCTCAATTAATGCCTCAATTTTCAAATCTGACAAAACATGCCTGACAACTCCGTCTCACGATTGCCTTCCCCAAGTAGTCCGTTGAAAATCCAAATAAAAACTCCCTCACAGAGCGTTTTTTGCCAAAACCTGCTCTGTTTTTTTAGGTGGGTGTCGGGATATCCTGCCCTATAGTACTTGACCATGAAAACCATCATCGAACCCTTCCGTATCAAATCCGTCGAGCCAATCCAAATGACGACGCGCAAAGAGCGCGCAGCGTGCCTCAAAGCAGCCCACTACAATCTCTTCGCGATTCCCTCGCAAGATGTGATGATTGATCTGTTGACCGATTCGGGCACCGGAGCGATGAGCTCTGAGCAATGGGCCGGGGTAATGCGAGGCGATGAGTCCTACGCCGGGGCACCGAGCTGGTTTCGGTTTCGCGATGTGATGGTCGATCTCACTGGGATTGAACATATTCTCCCCACACACCAAGGGCGAGCAAGCGAACGACTCTTGATCGAAGTCATGATCGGGCCAAGTGGGTCTGGTAAGGGAAAGATTGTTCCCAACAACGCCCATTTCGACACCACACGGGCCAACATCGAACACAGCGGGTGCGCCACGATTGATCTGCTGACGGCTGACGGGCAAAATCCCGCGACGGATTCACCATTCAAGGGCAACATGGATCTTGATGCACTTGAAAAACTGCTCACCGAACGAAGCAATGATGTGCCCTTTGTGATGGTGACGGTGACTTGCAACAGCATCGGTGGTCAGCCGGTGTCGCTTGAAAATCTGCGCGAGGTGCGTGCTTTGTGCAACCGGTTTGACAAGCCGTTCTTTTTGGATGCGTGCCGATTCGCCGAAAATGCCTGGTTTATCAAGCAGCGCGAGCCCGGACAGGGCGGTCGGGCGGTCAAAGATATCGCGCGGGAAATGTTTGATCTCTGTGATGGGGCGACGATCAGCTCGAAAAAAGATGGAATGGTCAATATTGGCGGAGTGCTCCTGTTCCGTGATCGCAAACTCTTTGACGCAGCGAGTAACCTCTTGATTCTCACCGAAGGGTACATGACCTATGGCGGGTTGGCGGGACGCGACCTTGAAGCGATGGCAGTGGGATTCCGCGAGGTGCTTCGTGAGGATTATCTGCGATACCGGATTCGTTCGACGGAATATCTGGGCGAGAAGCTGCTCGAAGCGGGGATCGAGATCGTTCGCCCAGCGGGTGGCCATGCAATTTATATTGACGCTGCGGCTTTTTGTCCCCATATTCCCAAGGAACAGTTCCCCGGGCAGGCGCTCGCTTGCGCACTCTATGAAGCGGGCGGGATTCGAAGTTGTGAGATCGGATCGGTGATGATGGGTGAGCATGCACACATGGAACTGGTGCGATTGGCGATCCCTCGCCGGACCTACACACAGTCCCATATTGATTATGTGATTGAGATCATCCTTGAAGTCAAGGACCAAGCGGACTCGCTTGTGGGGTATCGAATTATCGAAGAACCGGCAGCGCTTCGCCACTTCACCGCCAAATTCAAGCCGATCGACTCCACAGTCCTGACCTCATAATCTCTCTTCTATCCCTGCTATGCTCGCTCTTTTTTGCTGTTTCTCGCCCTACCCCCCCTCATTCATGGGGTTACAAACGAATCATCGTGGTTTTTCCTTCCATCAATCTGCAATTTGTGGATAATGGAACTGTTCTCGATCGGGTGCCGTTTCGATGCGGAAATGACAGAACAATGCAAAACGGTACGCTGATCACATCGAAAGGAATCGGTCATGCACAGCGTATCTCAACTCCTCGCCAACAAGAAACATTGGAACGAAACTGACTTCGGTACACAATGCATCAAAAGCGTCCATGCGATTGGGCAGGCGGCGAGTGTGCTCGAAGCTGCCCGGCTCATGAATGAGCACCGCATCGGATCGCTGGTCGTTACCGATCCCTTCGGCGAGCTCGTTGGAATCATCAGCGAACGGGACATTCTTGTGCGCGTTGTCACCGCTCAGCGTGACCCGACGACCACACAGGTCAACGATGTAATGACGCGAAATGTAATCTCATGCTGTCCCGACACTTCGCTCAATGATGTCCGTCGAATTATGACCTTGCAGCACATCCGCCATCTTCCGGTGGTCGATAATGGATCGCTCATTGGGATGATCTCTATTGGCGATCTCAATGCGGCAATGAACGCCGAGCTGAGTATTGAAGTCAAAGCGATGCGGCAATACATCACCAACTGCTAAGACCCGGCTGCTAAGCCCCAGCTTCTAGGACCATGCTATATGTGGTGCGATCTATCGAGTTGCTGCTGTCGCGGTTATTCGTACGCCTGCGCCGGGTTTGTTGCGGGGGTAGCCATTGCCTTTTTTGGGCTTGGATGTTCTGGCGGAGAAACTTGCCCCTGCCTTGGCAGGCTTGCTGCCTGAGACTTTGACCTTGCCCTTGGATTTAAGCTTACTCTTCTTGGTGCGCACGCCAGTGTCCGTGTATCCCAAAACATCATTCCGATACTCTGATTGTGCGTCGGCTTTGGTCTCGGCGAAGTCGCGATCGGTTCGGCCGCCATCGTTTGGTTTGCGGTATTTGCCCCCAGAACGCGATTTGGTGCGTGGGCCTGATTGGGACTCATCGGAACGCGAACCGTACCCGTTGGCATGACGGGTTGCGAATGATTTTCGCCCGTTGGTTCGAGGCTTGCGATTGCCTTGGTATCCGCCGCCTGATCGCGATTTGCGGACAGAGCGCGATGGTGGCGGCACATCAAAAGTCAAGTCATCATGGTCGAGGGCAACCTCGATCTGGATATTGGATCGGCGTTCGACCTGGCGATAGAGCCCGACCTCATCGAATCCACAAAATGAGATCGCCACGCCCTGAGCCCCTGCCCGGGCGGTGCGCCCGATGCGGTGGACATAAGTCTCTGGATCGAGGGGCATGTCATAGTTGATAATATGGGTAATATTGTCAACATCGATCCCACGCGATGCGATATCGGTAGCGATGAGAATTTTGGTTGATCCGGATTTGAATCGACGCATCGCACGGGTGCGGGCGTTTTGGGATTTGTCACCATGAATCGCCTCGGCGTCGATCTTGGCTCGGCGAAGAATCTTGACGAGTTTGTCACACCCATACTTGGTCTTTGAAAACACCAACGCTCTGCTGACTTCTGGATCAAGCAACATGCGCTCGAGGAGCACGGGTTTGTGCTCGCGATCGACCATATAGATTCGTTGGTCGATGGCCTCGACGGTGGTTGATTCCTTCGCGGTTTCGATGCTCACCGGGTTGGTGAGGATCGAATCGGAGAGCCTGCGAATTTCACGCGAGACGGTCGCCGAGAAGAACAGCGTCTGGCGATCTTCGCGGGTCATCGCGACGATCTTGCGGATGTCATTGATAAACCCCATGTCGAGCATGCGATCGGCCTCGTCAAGTACGAAAATTTCGATCTCGGAGAGATCAATGTGTCCTTGGTTGATCAGATCGAGCAGACGACCCGGCGTAGCGACAAGAACATCAATACCCTCGCGGAGCGATCGGACTTGCTTACTCTGTGAGACGCCGCCGAAAACAACGGTGTGGCGAAGTTTGAGATGCTTACCATAGTTCACAAAGCTGTCGAAGATTTGCATCGCCAATTCGCGTGTTGGACACAGCACCAATGCGCGAGGTGAGCGGGCGCGATGCCCGCCTCGCTTCTTACCTGTAGAGCTGCTCGAGTCGCTCAAACGATGCAGGATCGGCAGGGCAAAGGCACAGGTTTTTCCAGTACCCGTCTGGGCACATCCGAAGACATCGCGCCCTTCAAGTGCAACAGGGATGGATTGGGACTGGATTAGGGATGGAATCGAGTAGCCTTTGTCGGCGACCGCGCGAACGATGGGCTCTGCGAGCCTCAGTTCTGTAAACTTCATGTGCTGTTCTTCTTGGCTTGTGGAAACCGGTTCCGGTAAATCAGGCATCGGGGGCCTGCGAAAACCGGAACATCACTGGACGCATAACGCGTAATCGTGGAGACACCGGCATAAGTTGACTGCTTCGTGATCCCGATAGGCCACAGAGCGGTGCCAAGTGTAGCGGATTGAACACAGGATATCCAGCCTGCCCACAAAATCACCAACAACAAATATCATAAATTTACCGCAAACACGACCTTAGACCGCATGTCGCGCCGTCCATAATGAAGAATTCACGAATCCGTACGGGTATTGGACAAGCCCCTCACGGGCTGATGATGGTCTTTGAGAAGATACTCAATAACCTCAGCAGCCGAATAGGAAGAGGCACCTAGCTTAAGAAACCGAGCAATTCGTGCGACATCATCGCCAGAAGTGACCAAAGGTTTTTCAAGCTCACCATTGGCCTGGATTTGTCCGAGTCCAACATTGGCCATGAGTCCGTTGCAGACACACTTGCGCCCTTTGGTGTCGTCGAGGGTACCACCCTTTTTCAGGTAATCATCAACAGGTTCTGACGGACATCTCCATCCAATTTTACCATTGTCTTTTTTGTAGGCATGACGAAGATATCCAAGATCACAGATGCGCGTCCTTTGCTCGTAAACACCTTGGTCAGATTGGGTGCCCTCCATTTCAAGGACTTTGAACGGGAATCCCGTCGGCGAGGCAATCGGGTCGGTAAAAACCTTGGCCTGTCCGACCTTGCTCATCTCGATCGTTTTGCCAATGAGATCGTGGTCGAGTCCGGATTCTTCGCAGAAGGCAAAAGCAGTTCCTACCTGGACACCTGCAGCCCCGGCCTTGATTGCTTGAGCAATGCGTTCGGGTTCGGCATAAGAACCTGCCATCCAGAACGGTCGTCCAATTTTTCTGATTGCCTCAAGATCGGCTCCGTCGCGTTCACCATAGATTGGTTCCCCCTCGATGCTCAACTGCATTTTGCCGCGTGGTGGCGCATTGTGCCCACCCGCGGTGGGGCCTTCAATAATAAATCCGTCAACCCTGCCACTGGCCTTGCGGGCGAGCATGCTTGCGAGGGTCGCCGATGAGACGATAGCAATGAAATCAGGACGATCGAGCTCGGGTGCTTGGCCTCCAAAGAATGCGTTTGGATCAAAGTGGGTGAAGAATTCTTCACCTCGCTCTGCCCCTTGAACATCAAGACGAAGTTCGACGGGTTCCTTTCGAGCGAGACGATCGAGGATTCCGGGAATGGCTTTAGGAATACCTGCGCCCATGAGGATGGCAGAGACACCGGCAAGCATTGCACCGTAGATTGAGGGAAGGTTTGGTGCTTGGATTTTTTCGAGGAAGTTGATCCCAACCAACCCGTTGTGGCCTTCTTTGGCGAGGAAAACCTCGACAAAATTTGAAGCCACCAGAAGCTCTTCAAGGTGGCCTGAGGGGTTGTGAGAAGGAACTGGTTTGCCCTTGAATGGGGCATTTGGGGGTTTACCACCTTCGATGAAGTATCGGCTGAGGATGCGTTGTGCGACGCCCGGAATTGGAAATTTCTCCAAAGCCCTGCGTACATGCCCACCGGGATCTCCAATCTGAAGGCGCCGGGCAAGAATAACATCAAGCGCAGTACCTGAAACCACCCCAAGCTGCCCTGCCCGAGCGACCGCATTGGCCAAAGACCAGCTTGAAACCGCTGCTCCCATGCCCCCTTGAATGATGATTGGTAATGGATCGCATTTCATGAAGGATATATCCTAGCACGCCGGCATGCCAAACGCATACTTTTTACCCATGGATCGGGTCCAACCAAGGCAGATATGCTGGATTTGCGCCCTCTCTATTGCGCAAAAGGTTCTCGACTGCCGGATTGGCATTTTTTGTACATGCACCAACGGAATAGAAAAAATGCACATCCTTAGCTGATATATGGACGCGATCATCGGGCATTGACAAGCAGTTATGGAGCGGAGCTCTCTCCTCCCCCCCCGGTGACGAACTCGCCATAGGTTTCCGGATCAAGTTGAATGGCTTGCATGAGATGAAACTCAGCCTCATCAATTCGTCCCTGATTGGCCAAGAGGCGAGCAAGATTAAAATGTGGATGGGCGAACTCAGGATTTCGTTCGATCGCTGCTCGAAAACAGTACTCTGCGTTTTCAAGCCGATTTTGATTGAACCAGAGGTACCCCAAGGTATTCCATGTATCTGGATCGTTCTTATTGAGGCGTAGGGATTCTTCAAACTGTGCAATCGCTTCTGTCTCCCGCCCGGCTAGGGCAAGCAATCCGCCGAGGTTGTAATGTGCGATGGCAAGTTCAGGGTATTCTTGAATAATCGCCCGCAACCGCTCGATCGCCTGATCTGGATTTCCCTGATCGGCAATTGATTGGGCAGCCGCGACCCGCAACTCTCCAAGCTTTTGAATCAGTTTGGTCGGCGAATGGAACCCCCACTGATTGGCTGTCGAAAGGTGAGTGATTGCCGTATCGACGGTCGCAACTGCATCAAAATCTGCAGGATTGGCTTCAGGGTGTTCGAGCATCCTGACCGCTCGCCAGCCGGTAAACTCGTGATACCGAATCCATGCACTGTGCACGGTCAACCCGACAAGCACAACAGCGAACAACGCAAAAAATCCTCCTGGGCGAGTAATCCTGTTTTCAATTTTGAGTTGAAAGTTGTTGAGCCGGACATACTCGGCGTAGGCAAGCCTTAGTCCCTTGAGTGTGATAAATGCAACAATTGCTGCCAAGGCCATGCTGAGCATAAACGGAAAAATATCATAAAGCCCGCGCAAAGCAAAGAACACAAAAAGAAACACGACCGCCATCAGTCCTTCTTCAAATAGGGAGAAGTCATATCGAGGTTTTTTCACCCCATCAACACGCTTCCACGACTTGAAGAACGAAGGCTTGGTGAATCCGAACCCGATCACCCCCTGCGGACAACTTGACACACAATCGAGATCCTTGAGGCACGACGGACTCACGACCTTACCGAAAACGGTGAGTTCCTCGTGGACCCGAATATCCGACGAGCACTTGGCGGTGCAGATGCCACACTGTGTGCAATCGCCCAGCGCCACGATCTTCCCGGGCGCCACCCGATCGGCCAATGAGAAGAGGGCACCATAGGGACACACATATCGGCAGAAGGATCGCGACCCGAGCAGATACACGATTAGAAATCCAACAACGAAGAAAGTAAAGATAATTACACCCGGCCCCGGAAGATTTCGCCAAAAATCATCGGTGATAAATGATGCCCACCCGGATTCATCAGTCGTGATATGCAAGACGGGCATCTCACGCCCGTCGATGAGTCGAGAAATCTGAGGCCAGACGAACATATAAAACATCGCACCCGGTGGAACGAGCAGCAGCGTCCGCAGCCGCACGGGCTTGGGACGAATCCCAATTTTTTCGAGCAGCCATGAGCTCAGGTCTTCGAGGGCAAGGATGTGACATCCCCATGAACAGAAAAAGCGTCCAACGATCAAGACGGAAATCATCGCCAAGACCATGAAGATGAATCCGGCGGTGATGATGCCGAGCTCGAGGGTGTACATCACCTCGTTGAGTTCGAGCGGTGCGAGCGTTTTTCCCGCGATTTTCCAGTGGGCGATGTGCAACCCCATGAAGAGATACACGCCGACGAGTGATGCGGCGCGCCAATACCCGTACTGACGAGTCCGGGCATCACCTTCGACTTTGGCCTGTCGTGCCATGGTTGTCTCTCAGATCGGGCTACATCTTTTGGATGATGGCAAAATCCACCACCCCAACGGCCAGCGCGAAACATACACGCCGACCATTGAACCTATCGCGCACAACTCAGCATATCCATTCAATCCAGATGTTTTCATCCGCTTTTGTGTTTTTCGGACGCAAATATTTCTATCTCGCCGAATTTCATGCCGCACTCGACTGCGACTGATCGCTGTCGATATAAGCAGTTGCCTCAGACTCGGAAAGCGGCTTGGCGAAAAAGTAACCCTGCCCCCAAGTGCATCCGATCGATTGGAGCGATCCAATGACATCAACCGTCTCAACCCCTTCAGCGACAGTGCGAATACCCAAGTTATCTGCCAAAGCGGCAATCGAGGAAACCACCGCGAGCAATGAGCGGTCACCGTCAAGCACACGAATGAATGACTGGTCAATTTTGAGCACATCAATGGGATAAGAATGAAGCGTGCTCAATGATGAAACACCAGTTCCAAAGTCATCCATAACAATAGGGATCCCATGCTCGCGGATTGTGCGAAGCAGCGGAATGACATTACTTCGAGCATCAACAATTACGCTCTCGGTAATTTCAAGCTGTATCTCTCCTGATTCCAAGTGATATTTTGCTTGGCACTCGAGCACATCATCAAGAAATTCTGGAGACAAGAGCTGGCGTTTAGAGACATTGACATTCATGCTGAGTTTTTGATCTTCCCTTCGGGTCTGATTCCACTTCGCAATCTGGTCGGCTGCGGTATGAAGAGTCCAAAGTCCAATAGGATTAATGAGCCCAGTGTCCTCGGCAATAGAAATGAAAACATCAGGACTCATCATCCCTCGCTTGGGATGATCCCACCGAATAAGGGCCTCGAATCCTTTGAGTTTTCCAGTATCAAGCTCAACGATTGGCTGATAGGCGAGTCTGAACTGCTCTTTCTCAAGTGCGACTCGAATATCAGCTTCAAGCACAAGTCGATCCATCGCCTGATCGTGCATTGCTTGATCAAAGATGACCACTTGCGCTTTTCCGTTTTCCTTTGCTTGGAACATCGCAGCATCTGCATCGCGGATCATGTCACCAGAGGATTTGTATCCGTGTCGGTTGGTAACCAGCCCGATGCTGGCAGTCGAGACAACCATGTGCCCCCTGAGATGGTGGGGTTTATCGAATGCTTTAAGCAATCTCGCAGCCATGACTTCCGCATCCTCCCACTCTTTGAGATTCGTCAAGAGTACAACAAATTCATCACCACCGAATCTTGCCGCGGTATCATCTTGCCGAAGCTCCTTGTCAAATATCCTTGCAATATCGCAGAGGAGCTCGTCACCAACATCGTGCCCAAGACTGTCGTTAATAACTTTGAATCGATCAAAATCAAAGAAGAGTACAGCGTATTTTCCACCAGTATCTTCTGATTCACTCATTACTTTCTCCAGGCGATCAATGAACACGCCTCGGTTTGGCAATCCGGTGAGTTTGTCCGTTGAAGCAAGCTTCTTGAAATCTTGAACAGACTGCTCAAGTTGGTCGGCAATGGCCTGTTCAGCATCAAGGGCGAAAGAGAGTGAAATGTTCCCTTCTTCTAGGTGAACTTCGATCTCTTTAAGATCAGTGATGTCTGTCCGGATGGCAACATATTTCGTAATCTCCCCACAATTATTTTTGAATGGAACAATTGTTGCGGACACCCAGTAATAAGTGCCGTCCTTACTCTTGTTCTTGATTTCACCCGACCAAACTTCACCTTTCGAAATTGTTTTCCACAATTGGCTGTAGAATTGGCGTGTATGCTCGCCACTTCTGAGTATGCTGTGCGTTTGTCCGATAAGCTCTTCTCTCGTGTACCCACTAAGCTTACAAAACTCATCATTAACTTGAACAATTTTTCCACTGACATCTGTTGCACTGACAATAGCATGCTCATCAAGTGCCTTTCTCAGATTCTCAAGCTCATTAATTGTTGTTCGAAGATTCAGTATCATTAGGTTGAACGACTTTGTGAGATCGCCGATTTCATCATTTGAACGAACAAGACATGTGTGTGAAAGATCGCCTTGAGCAACGAGTCGAGCAACACGCGAGAGTTCGTCGATAGGCCGAACAATCCATCGTGTGATATAGATCGCGACAAGCACTGCACTCCCACCCGTAATTGCAACAAGCCAAAACATCAGTTGGCGAAGCTTATCGGAAGACGCGTATGCTCTGTGCTCAGGTATCTCGGCAATCACCCCCCACTTTATTCCACCAATCTCGACACCTTGATGCACACCGAGAACTTGCTCCCCGATATGGTTTTTGTATGCACTAACCTGCTCTTCCATCATCACCGGTATTGCCGATTCATGGCCCGCTGGCGCATGTTCCTCAAGCCAGCGTCTTGTCTGCGAAGTATCAATGCGTATGGAAAGGTAATCGGATCCACCTAAGGAAATTTCATGATCACTTGGCACACACTCTTGACATAATGGAAACGGTGTGCGAAGCCATGCTCCTTCTTCCTGTGCATCACCAGCAATGATGTAAACTTTAATGCCCTTTTCATGGTCATGTTCATATGCGGTTGCAAAATCAATTTGGTCAGGTGATATTCTTGTTGCCATCAACCCAACTTGTTCACCAGCCTGGTTGTGAACACCTGTGACTAAAAAACCTGCCGGTGTTTTTGTAACCGGCTCATAATATTCCAGATCAGAGAATATCACTCCATTGGTTACCGATGCCTTTCGAACAGCATTCGCAAATCTTGTCTGTACAAGTGGTCCTGAAAAAATATTTTTCCCGAGATTGTTATCCTGGGCTGCGGAGAATACAACATTCCCCGCGTTATCAAAAAGCAGGATGTCCGCATATCCACCAAGTTTCCGATGCCTCTGGAGATCATCAAAGAACTTATTCGCCACGCGTTCCCATTCATCGCTCTTGATGATGGCATGGACATCTCCACCAGAAACCTCAATGGCATTTTGCAGCTTTTCAAAAAACTCAACGGTTCCACGACTGGATGCTTTTGATTTTAAATCGGTTATGCGATACTCAAACCAGTTTGTAATAAACAATGCCTCATCAATCGCAATCATCGAGAGTGACTGGTGAATGGAATTTTGAAGACTGGTCTTTGCGATTCGATAGCTGGCCATGCTTATAACAAGCAACGGGACCATCGCCACAAGGAGCAACCAAAGAATGAACTTGCGTTTTAGACCATACTGGTTGGCATGCAAAACTGGCTGATCTGTATCTGTGGTGTTGATATTTTCGTGGCATCGGGATTCCATCTGTGCCTTCCTCATCTCGCTTGCAGCTTTGATCTAGCCTGACCCAAAGCCCAAGCTCAAACCAATAATGACGAGATTGAACTAAGTCCATCCCACATTCGATCGAATCTGCCCCACCTCAGCTTCTTTGACTTTGCTATCGTCATTTCAGATCGACTTCACAACTTGCAATACGCTTTCGGATGAAATTCCATAGTGTACTTTGCCCGATAATTGCTGCACTTTGAAAATTGTGGTATCCAATGATACAATTGCATTAGAATGCATTAAAATTCTGAAAACGGATAGGGCGGACCGCTTTTGTTTCTGCAACCAGCTCAACAATCCACTCTGGATCAAACACGCGCAGAGTACCCGCTGCCCGTGAACCCCCTGCATACATAGGCAACGCGGTAGGTTTAATTTTCTGTTACGCATTTGGGTTCAGGAACCACTTATGAGAAACCACTTATGTCTGGTCAGTTCGGCTCAGATTAGTTCGGGGCTATATCGGGGGATTGGAAGAAGCAGGAACCCTTGCAAACTGACTCCGCCAGAGCTTCATCGGCAACATCCCGATTCCCATCAGCACGAGCTGACTTATGACGAACACAACAATCCAAAAAACGGCAGACTGCATGAAACCATAAGAATGCAACCCAACGCCAAGCATATTGGTTCCAAACCATGACCATGCCGTTACGATGTTGCAACTGATCGCCAAGACAATGAGTCCACGGTCCCGAATCATCCCACCCCATCGAGCATGAAGAATCAAAAGGTTCATCAACACAAGCAAGGCAGCACCGTTCTCTTTCGCATCCCATCCCCAAAAGCGTCCCCATGATTGATCTGCCCAGATGCCGCCAAGCACAGTACCTGCAAAGCTCATCAAGGTGGAGAAGCAAATTACGCCATAGACCATTTTGACCAGCGTCTTTCCCCGTTCATGATCGAGCACGGGTGTAAACACGCCTAAAAGCACATAAGCGATTCCAAGGAACCCCGCAAAGAAGGTGGCCGAATATCCAATGGTAATCACAATCACATGCGTTGCAAGCCAGAAATTTGTATCGAGGACGGCCTGCATCATCTCCATGGTATCACCCGAATTCCCAAGATTGTGGGCAATGATGAGTGTTCCAAATCCAATGGCCGACGCCATAATTCCACCGAGCCCAAGTTTCATTTGGCGGTCAATAATGAGCCCAAGAATCACACCAAACCATCCGACAAAGACCGCAGAAGAATACAGATTTGTAATCGGTGGTCTTCCTTGGAGATAAACTCGGCTTGCAAGTCCAACCGTCTGTATGACGAAGGCCGCGAGAATCAAACTCGTCATAATTCCAAGGAGTGTTTTTGAGATATCAGGCTTTGCCAGTTGACTCAGAAGGAGCCCGAAGCATCCAATGAGAAAAGCTCCAACATACAAAACCGAAGCAGTATAAAATGGACGAACCTGATTATAGGTGACTTCGTAGCGTGCCTTGCGTGCGTCATAAGGAATTTGGGTGTCGATCAGATCGAAAAATACAGTCAACCCTTCATTGAATGCCTGTGGGTCATCTGCACGATACCGCTGAAGGATATGAAGCAGTGCCAGCGCATCAGGATCGCGTGGATCTTCGTCAAGCACCGTGACGAATGATCGCCAATCGTCTCCAACACGCAAAGGGGGAACGAGATAAGGGTCCTGAAGTTGTTGGAGCGAGCTATAGAGCATCAGCTTTTGCCCAAGAACAAGAACAGCCCGTTGGAATGGATCTCGAGCTTTGGCTTTTATTTCACTTGCCAGCATGGCCTGACGATTGATTTCATTTCCTGCTGGAAAAATTTCAGCAAATGAAAACCGGATTCTCTTCTCATCATCAAGCCCCGCCAAGGTAAGCACATCTGGATGATCGATTCGGAACACCCTGCGTTTGATGGACTCTTCAGGATTGGTAACAAGCTCGAGGTACCACTCGATTGCTGACATCTCGCCATCATCTGTTTTGATGCTCTGGCGTCCACTGAGATTCATTAGGCTGTTTCGTGCAACTGTATCAATCGGCTTTGTCCGTCCACCAGCAGAAACAGGGATCCCTCGGAATGAATCCAGATCAAACTGGCTCTCGATCCGCTCTGGACGAATGAAGCCTTGCGATGCGTACATCAAAGCTGCAACAAAAATAATCCAAGGTAACAGTTGTTGCATTTTTTTCATCGTGATCGCCTCCGCAAGGCTGGCACAAGCCTCACTCCAAAGTGAATGAGCATGCCGACAGTGATGAGTGTAGACGAGATATAGGGAATCAACCATCCAGGATTCTTCACCACCTGCAATACGGTACCTGCGTCATCTCGTAAATAAGATGCTTGGTAGAAGGTTTCGCCTGCATAACGCAAGGGATGATTCATATAAATCAGTACTTCCCGGTCCACATTCCGGTTGGCATCAACCAAACGAACGAGACTCGAAAAATTACGGGCCATCTGTGTTCCAGTGAAAAGGTCGTGCTTGAAGTCGATCAAATGAAGAGAATACGGCTTATAAGTTCGAGCAAAACGAAGTCCTATCCAGTAGGTGCGCCCATCAATCACCACCGCCTGGAGCTGATTGATATACACCGACAGTATATACGACCCGATCCGCCGATCGCCCTCATAGATTGTGATGTAGACTGATGGGGCATCAACTGTTGCACCATCAACGCCATTGGCACGAGGCAATGGGGTCGCGGCCAGTTCTCGGGCAGCACCGGTGTCAGCTTTTCCCTTACGCTCGCCCTGAGGCTGCGTAGGACCAAGAATTCGGGAATTGTGCATCCACTCATTTATTTCGATTGTAAATGGAAGAAGCTCATGCGAAATTTTCTTCTCGCCGCTCGATAGGTATCGCTCGGGAATGACCACGACATAGTCTTCCTTGGGATCGGACTGCTCAACAATGGCAATCTCCGAAGCACGAATATTCTCTGTATAGTTGATTGTTTGCCCTTCAAGGATCGTCATATTGCCTTCTTTGGCCGCGAACCCGGTGACAAACTCACCAATCAACAGCAAGATCGCCCCAAAATGGGTCATGATGATGCCAATCCGCTTTTTGCTAAACTTAAATCGAACGGTATGGGCCGCAACAAGATTCACGAGCATGATTGTGCCAAGCGTGAGTCCACCGGGGAACCAAAGCCTCCCCGGAATCGTGGCAATGTCCTTGGGTATAAAGATCTGAAGCTCGATTGGAACAATCAAGGATCGGAAATACTGATCTACCACAGTCCAGATGCCGGCGTGAACCTGAGCAAGTGTACCAGCGAAAACCAAGAAAATTGAGAGCGCAAAAATCACAACCGTGAGTTTGAGCGATGCCAGCGGCATAAAAATTTTACGGATCATGGATTCACTCTTCCTTCGATCGCAACGCCGTTGATAAAAGCCTCAAATCGCTCGAGCTCTTCTTCAACTTGCGATTCCGATCCGGTGAGTTTGAAGTACAATGATTGCTCGCCCAAAGGCACAATCCCCGCAACGATTCGGCTTGTTCCATCAGATGAAACGAGGTCAACGAGCATTGCTCCCAAACCAAGGTCTTTTGATGGCTGCTCTTCGAGTGTACCAACTTGCGCCAATCCGACTTGCCCACGCCAACGGTTGATGTTGCTGAGCATCCCGCCACCTTCGCCGGTAAGCGAGGTCAGTGTAATGCGTGCTCCGCCTTGAGCAAAATAGGCGGCCATCAAAATCGGTGACATATCAGGATCAACACTCCACTGAGCAGGAGGCTCCCAGTTTGAAGAAGATGCTTGAGTCCCCCCCGTCCCTGATGCGCCTGCATGGACCTGATCTGCTGGTGCTCCACCTTCTCGCCGGTGGATATGAAACGATGTGGAGAATGTAATCAGATCATCTTTGATTTTCTCAACCATATCAGATGCCCCGATCACCTTCACAAACCAAGTCTGTCCATCGCCGACATCAATCACTGTACCTAAAAGCCTCTGGTCAGTTCCTTGAATATCGACAACAATCACATCAACACCTTCGATGCGTTGAATGTGCTCCTCTACCCCTTGCTCATCGGTCGATTCCAATCCAACCTGTCCACGCCAGCGATTAACATTGGCAACGAGCCCTCCCACATCACCGGGGAAGGCGGTGACGGCTGCTTCAAGTTCGCTGCCGGTATGGAAAGTAGCAATCCGCATGTCTGCGGTTGTTTCAATCCTGTGCCAAGTGTCGGGAACCGTCCATGCGACATCACTCTCCTCCGAAGCATAACTTTCCTCCCCTTGTCCCGGCACTGGTGCTTTGGGCAATGTTGGAGCGGACCTGTTGACTTCTCGTGGAACTCGATACGCATGGATTTCTTCTTTATGGCATCCGCCAACAAGGACAATCTGAACACACCCCATCCCCACAACCATTTGCCAAATTTTCAAAGAAGCAAACTTGCCAAAGTACCAATTATTCATCAATCATCTCCATTGGGGCACGCCAGATCAGGAAAAATCGTCCGGGTTCCCGATAATAGATGCCCTAGGTCGAATAGACCGCGAAAATTCATCTTTTCACCTACCGGTTTTTAGATTGTTTATCGGATCGATCGCATCTTGCCAGTAGCCTTTCTCGCCAACGCACTGTTACTCTTCCACTCAATACCCCTCACAGCCCCGCAGACTCTTGAACTCGACCAATGTTCTTATTTTTGGGGTATCCCCACCATGGCCCCCTGCAACACAACCCCGCAACCTTGATGGCATCGGTGTAAAATTTTGTTTCGTGCACATTGGCGCCAGCAACGACCACACCCAAAGGGCTGCCGTCGGCTTCGACGATCACGCCGAGTTTGACCTCCCGTTGCATGGCACGGTGGATGGATCGGTAGTCTCCGAAATGGTGCGGAATGGCGTGCCACTGGCAGTTGGTGCGGGCGTGATGGATCAAGCCATCGGGGACTTCGTGATCGATCGCTTTCGGCCGGTGGCTGCTGGCAGGGTGAGTTCGTCAAGAACAAGTTGAAATTCTGCCCAGAGTTCATCAGGACACCGCCAGATAGTGGGCCTGCTGACAACTGACAGGGCACTGCCTGAATCTCTGCCACAAAAAACGCTGCGACCCAATTACTGCCGCTTACCGCAGCGGCTGCAATGGGCGTAATTGGACTCGAACCAACGACTTCTGCCATGTGACGGCAGCGCTCTAGCCAACTGAGCTATACGCCCCGAGGAGCAATACTAGCCCTTGGGAAAAGCGAGCTCAACCCAATTGGCACTGGCTACTGATTCTTTGTGAGCTCAACGACCAAATGTTTGCCCGATTTGTGCATAAGAATGATGGTCCGGTTCTCACCATTGATTCCAACAAGTTTCCAACCTTCTCCGAGCTCATCACCGATCCGGTGTGGCTTAGAATCAATGATTGCCATGGGATTTTGTGGATGCGGAAGAATCGAGGTGACATTCCCGTCAAAAAATACCTCATGAGCTTTTTGGGCCGGCTCTGAAAGCAAATCAAATAAATCGGCTTCTTCTTTGTACACATGCTCATCAACCCAAAAAGGCGATTCGATTTTGTCGTAATCCATTGCACGATTCGCATGCTCATTGCCTTGAAGATGGAGATCGGGAAAAGTGACCATCTCAGATACCTGAGCAAAGTCTGTCTCTGCCTTGGTGACAGCGGATCCCTGCCCAACATATCTTGCTGTAAACATAATCGACCCAGGCATCGCTAATCCCATAAAGAGGTAAAAATATGCAATATTAAATTTCATCTTCGAGTCCTCCAGCATCCGTCATCCCGAGTTCTGGCTCCTTGAATGACTTAAAGAACAACTCAGGTGCCTCGAGAAGTTGGTAGATTGAAACTTGGATACTCATACGGGCAGAGTGATTCGACATCGGAATGATTCTAAAAGAATCTATCTGTGCAAGATGTTTACCGTTGTTCAACGCACCAATGAAACCAACAAGATTGCCAAAGGATCCCGAGCATTCAAGCCGATATTCACTGATTCCAAGTTTGATCTCACTTTGGTCAACCTTCCTTATGCGTCTATCTGTCCCCATGCGTATGGGTTCAACACGAGAAACTATAAGCCCATGAGACTCTGCAGAGTTTTGCAAAATTTGATGGGCCTTTGAGGATTGGAGCATATCAAGGTGTGTGATCATCTCCTCACGGGTCCGCCGCATACGGTCAATGGAGCTCGAAAGCTCATCAGCATGCTGCTCAATTTCCTGCTCCCCATTTATAATTGATTTTGTTTGCAGGGCCAATGCACGCGCAAGTTCCTGTTCACGCTCGAGCTTGGCACCAACAAGTATATGCCAAGCAATTGCCCCAATCAGTGAGGCAATACCAAGCCGAAAAAGAAAGGATTTTTGGATATCCCGGTTCATGGTGTCCCCCACATATCTTCTTCGCCTTCTTTAAGATGTGCCAGTTGCTGGTATGAAAGCAAAGCCGTTTTGAGTTCAACATTGAGTCGGAACTGGCGAGCCCATTGATCTTCTCCGATGCTGACCCGTGATGTTCCGCCATGGGTAACGCGATCAGTACTTTCAAATTCTTCAAGCCTCCGAACAAACATATTCAAGTCTTGGCTTGATTGTTTATCCGATCCTGCTGCTGCCATCCCACTGATTTCTAAAATTGAAACTCCATTCTTGATATTTCCCCGGAGTTCATGTATCCGTATACTCTCTGGCTTGATGGTTGCCAACTCTCCCAAGAGATTGTTCCATTGGGTGATCCCTTCGACATTATCTGAAACCAAACCAGATATATCGCTGATTACCATCGCCAGCCCAATTGCCTCATTGCGCTGATCATGAAACTCATTGACAACATTGAGTCTTCGTTGATCATTATTTATAAGATAATCAATCTGCTCACATCGCACAGATGTTTTTGTAAACTCTCCTCCCAAAGCAATGAGAGCCATCAAAGCCCCAACCGTCAGCCCACGCGAAAGAAACTGCTGCATATTAGCGTCGTGAGCAATGTCAGGAAGGAGTCCGTCTGGATATGAGTTTGTCGTGATGATTGAATGCTCAAGTGTTCCTTTTCCAAATGCCAAAGTCGGAGAGAAACTCTCGGCAGCCGGGTCAAGCCTGATATGCATATCAATATGTTGGGCAATCACCTTGGAAATGTGGGGGATACTCGAGCCAGGACCACAAACCATGAGTCGTTCAGGCATGGACTCACCATGGAGCCCAAACCGGAAGGTCTGCTTGATTTCAATGCAAAACCGCTGGAGCACCGGCGCCAGCATCGGCATGACCTCTGATTGCAACTCGACCCCATCAACCTTTGCACGACCCACCGGAACGCCATGCTCAAAGAGCATTTTGGTCGCCTGTGAGCCCACATCACCCGCCGGCGATTCCCCCTGATCTTGATTTTCTTGCAGCGATGCCTCCTCCATCCCATCTGAAAGCATTCGTAGATAGCACTCGGCAAGCCTTTGGTATCCAATGGCAATAGATCGAATCAACTTAACTTCCGAATCGATCGCATATGCCATGACCGATATGTTCGCTCCGAGATAAAAGATGGCAGTTCTGGGTTCGACATCTTGGGCCATCAATGCTGCGGTATTCATGGCTGCAACATTTTCTGGAATCAATGAACGAACCTGTATATTGCATCGATTGAGCCAACCGTAAAGTGTTCTGAGTTGCTCTTCTCGTTCGCTATAAACCAGCGTGGTGACAGACTTCCCTCTCTTCTTCCCATGAACAAACACACAAGTCTCCACGGGGTCTCCAAACCCAACTGCATCTCGAATTTTGACGGCCCCTGCCTCCCTGGCTGCGACTGGATTGAGATCAAAACGATGCACCTGCGTGGTAGCGGTTGGCGAATGATAAATGAGCGTAGCTGGCAAAGAGTTTCTTGAAGAAAATCGAGACATCAGCTGCCGAAGAGGTTGATCGAGCCCGATCAGTCCTTCCTCCCAAAATGCAGCCCACTGATCAGGATTCAGTACGAGCTGCTCAGCCTGCACAATTTTTTTCCTGCGTATCTTTGCGATACTGAGCAGATGGGGTGATAGATTGATGACGAGTTGGTTACTTGTGTTGCTCATCTTTAGCTCTCTGCACTCGGCGATAGGAAGAAAATGTCTGAAGGAATATCGGCGAGAAATAGGGCAAACTTCGCCGTCAGCCAATACTTCTCCCTGAAGTGCAGTTATTCGGTCGTAAACTCGATCCGCCGAGTTGCATCACCACTCATCCCCTCAACAATACCAACGCCTTGTGCATCAGGCACTTGAACAAACACGATCGTCTGGTCATTAATCTTGATACGGTCGCCACTACTGGGCATCACGGCCCGCCCGATAACAGCGTTCATCATGATGACCGCCCCGCTCTCGGCAGCATAAAAAGCCCGGGTGGTTTCAACACGCAAAGTCGCCAAGCCAGACTCATCGCGCACCGGGCGAACAGCACCGGCAATGACCAGCGACAAGATTGCCATGACGATGACAATTGCCACCAACACCGTTCCTCGGCGTGCAAGTTGTTTCGGTTTTTTCTCTGGTTTATTCATAAAATCATTGCCCTATCCAAACACGCGGGTATGCAAGAACAGACATCTCTATATTCTCTGTTGTAATGGTAAATGCAAGCCGATGACTTTGTGTTGGAGTCAGGATCATATCAGCCACACCATCCTCACCAAAGTACTGAATTACAAATGAATCAACATCAAAACACAATGGGACAGGATTTCCTCCTGGAACCAACATCTCTAAAGTCGTCCCCGAAAGCTCAATCCCGGTGCCATCTGAGAAAACAACTTTACTTTGAGTAGCACTGGCGATACCAACTCCTGTGCCACCTTCCCCAATGGGTGCCTCGCGGGCAATTCGAATGATGCGATCGAGCGCAAAGGCCACACGCTCGGTTGAGTTTCGTACGTCTCGGGCGCTGGCATAGGAATCAGAAGCGCCAGCAACCACAGGCATCAGCGTGACACTGATAACAGACGTAACCACAATTGCTGCGATCATCTCCAGAAGTGTAAAACCATGATATGCTATTCGCGAACAACTCATCCTAAAGCTCCGACACCATAATGGAAACCGGCATTACAAATGGCGAACTGTTGGCCGATACAAACTTGATATTGACAGCAATCATGCGGAAAACATTCTCTCCCGTATTATCCGAAACCATCCCATCCGATGCAACAAGCGGGCCGATCTCTAGCGTGTAAGTGATCCCAACACGCGAGTAGGGAGCGGTTAGAGCGGCAAGACGCGCATAAAGTCCATTTGTCGGTGACTCAAGATAAACACTCGGATCATCGAGGGCGCTAAAACCAAGGGCCGGGTCTGCGCTTGCCATATCTGCAATTACCGTTTCAAGCACAAGCGTGCTCAAGCATGCCGCCCGAGTCACATTGATCGCATTAACCCGACCAGCGGATGCCGAATCCATCAGATTAAGCGTGGGCGGCACAGCAATCGCCAATACGACCACTGCAATGACGACTTCAATCAAAGTAAATCCATGAACAATTCCAAAACGCCTAGTCATCACTGCACCTCCACTGTACCTGAATAGGGATGCACCATAACTTGCTCACCGGATGAAAGTGAAATTACAACGACTCGTGTATTTACAACAAAGTTGTCGCTCACCGAATCATAAGTCATTGGATTGGATTCAAAATCAAACCAAACTGTTCCAGAACCACTTATCCCATCGCCATTGATCATCTCCTGGATGCTTACACCTGGATAAAGTATTTGAAGATGAATTTGCTTTGGCAGATTCGTAAGCGGGTCAATCACCGCCTCAGGGTCCCCCCGGTCATTCATCCGGACAATTGCCAAAGAGGATTCTGCAAGGTCGATCTCGATTCCATAAGGAGTTCCAGAGGCAATTGCACGCCCACGCGCAATATGAATATAGCGAGTCATATCATCACGCGCTGCCCCCTGCCGCATTGAACGGATATTGTCCATTGCAGGAATAACCGAAACCGAGATTATTCCCATAATCACGACGGCCACCATCAATTCGAGGAGGGTGAATCCACTGCGCAATGCGTACTGAACATGTTGGATACTCGGAGAGTTCATACTACAACTCATTCGCGGTGAGTGTTGCCCCATTTCCATCGGAAGCAGTTGTTGGCGATTCAGAATTTGCATAGAAAATTGCACTTGGAGGCGTTGCCTCATTATCAACAAAATAATTCCACCCATAGTCACTGACATTTGCTACAGATCGGTTTGTTGCTTGCATTTGAGTAACACTTTGTACCCCGCCGACCTGAGTGAAAGAGTTGACAGGAATATTGGTTTTCAACACACTCCCATCTGTGAGCTGGGCCAGTGTTGGATACGGAGGATTCCCCTGAATTACAGCGTTGGTCCGAAATGACGCAATAGCCGATCGAACCCCTGCTGTCGTACTTTGCACCGCAGCGGTACGAGCATCATCATTCGCCGATGCGAATCTCGGTATGGCAACCGCAGCCAATACCCCGAGAATTACAACCACGATGAGGATTTCAACAAGTGTAAACGCACTAATTTTTTTCCACATAGCCCTACCTACTTGTTAATGCTAATCATTTGCCACATGGGCAAGAATACGGAAAGTGCGACAAGCAACACAATGCCTGCCATCGCAATGGTAATCATGGGTTCAATGAAAGTGTTGAGATTCTTCGCAAGATGATCTGACTGGCGATCGTAGTGACGAGCAATAATTGATCCCGCACGGGAAAGCTCGCTTGAATCTTTTCCAGACCCAAAGAGCCGCCGTGCAAAGCTTGGAAGATAACCAGACCGATTCATCACATCACTGAGCGACTCGCCGCTTCGCATTCGATCACACATCCGAACACATTCATCTTGGAAAACGGGACGCCCAGTAGCCCCTCCAGCAATTTCCATTGCCTCGATCACATCAATGCCTGATTCAAGTCCGATACTCATCACTCTACTAAACCGTGCAGTTGTCACTGAAGTAAACATTGCCCCGATGTATGGAATCTTGTGAATGAAAGCCTCCAATCGAAACCGACCTTTGGGGCTCTTCCATGCTTTTCCCAGCCCCCAAATCAACCCCAGTCCTGCACTTCCGTATGCCCACCAATATGCAGTTATCGACCCGCCCATTGCGCGAATTACCCGGGTAGTCAGTGGCAATTCGACTCCGTTGGACTCAAAGATACCCGCAAATTTTGGCACTACAAAAATTACGATCACCCCCAACGCCATCATAACGAAACCAATCACAATCGTGGGATAAGTCAAGGCTCGCCTGATTTGTTGGTTTGTCTCAATATTCCGTTCGAGCATATCCGCCAAATGTGCAGACACTGGACCAAGTTGCCCTGTTTTTTCCGCTGACCGAAGTGTCTGAATATACACATCGCCAAAAATATCTTCGTATTTTGAGAATGCGGAAGTAATTTTTTCTCCAGACTCAATCATTGTCGCAATGTCCGTCACCATATCCCGTAAAATAGGATTCTTCTCATGTTCGGCAACCGACATAAGCCCGCGGCCAATTGGAATGCTGGCTTCGATTAAAACACTCATTTCGCGAGTCAATGTTGCGATTTCCAGTTTCGTAACACGCTTAGCCTTAAACTCAAAAAGAGAACCGGACGCCTCTTTTAGTGAAAGCGGGACAAGCCCCTGCTGTGAAAGACACCCAAATGCTTCCTGCTCAGAAGCAGCGTCAATCGTTCCCCTGCAGCGCGATCCGTCCGGATTAATTGCTCGGTATTTATATGTCATACTCATTCTAAGCACCTCAAAGATTACGCACTGATCTTGTATCCATCATCACCAGTTTTCAATGAAAGCTTTTCATCGATAGTAGCATGAAGTTTGCATACTTCAGACAAGGTAGTCAGGCCCATGCGAGCCTTTTCTATTCCATCTTGAAGCATCAATCGCATCCCTTCATCCCGAGCAACTTCATAAATCTCTGCAGCACTTGCTTCCTGACTAATCAACTCGCGAATTCCTTTCGATGCACTGAGTAACTCGTACACGCCAATTCGCCCCTTATACCCTGTATTCATGCATTTTGGACACCCTTTTCCTGCAATGAAAGAATCGTCGGCAGAAGATGCAATCCCAAGTATGACCATCTTCTCATGTTCACTTCCATCTTCAAAGCAACAGTTGCCACAGACTCGACGGACCAACCTTTGAGCAATCACACCAAGTAGCGCATTGTTAATCGCAAATGATGGAACCCCGAACTCTCGCAGGCGAGGAATTGCACCAATCGCATCATTGGTATGCAGTGTTGAAAGCACCAAGTGCCCCGTCAGGGCCGACTGAACGGCAATCTTGGCCGTCTCCTCATCGCGAATCTCACCAACAAGAATCACATCTGGGTCTTGCCTAAGCAGTGATCGTAATGCGCTGGCAAAGGTCATTCCAATCTCTGGGCTGACCTGTACCTGCCGAATCAAAGGAAGGCGAATCTCAACAGGATCCTCGATTGTCATGATGTTGCGGTCTGCGGTATTAATCTCGTTAAGTGCGGTATACAGCGTTGTGGTTTTTCCTGACCCGGTTGGTCCAGTAACAAAAATGATCCCATATGGTTTGCGAATCATCTGCGTAAATGCCTCACGCACCTCCGCCGGCATACCTAGATCTTTAATCTGACCAATCGAGCTTGCTGTACTGAGTAGCCTCATCACTGCATTCTCACCATGGATCGTGGGAATAATGCTCAGACGGATATCAATGGGAATCCCGTTGTGCTTAAATCGGAACTTGCCATCTTGCGGGCGGCGAGTCTGTGTCACATCAAGATTTGCCATCACTTTGAGTCGCTGAACGAGCCCTTGGTGCATTGTAATATCCGGTCCACGGTGCGTTTGAAGCACGCCATCAACTCGGTATCGAAGCAGTAAGTTTTTCTCATCGGGGTTGATGTGAATGTCGCTGGCTTTAATCTCCACACCCGAGAATAGAATTTGATTGACCGCTGCAACCACCGGCTCAGTGTTTGATTCGATATCAATCTCTTCGAGGTCATCATCGTACTCTTCATCTCCCGAATCGAGCGTATACGAGCGTGCAATAAGTAGCCGAAGTTTCTGTGTATCGCATACCACAGGATCAATTTGCTTTTTAAATACCTGGCGAAGTTCGTCGATTGCCTGAAGATCCAGCGGGTCCTCCATCCCCACTGTCGCAATGTCATCAATGATAAAAAGTGGAAATGCACCAAGTCGCTCCGAAACTGACTTGGGCATATGCCGCGATTGTCGAATATCTATATCAAATTTTGTAATATCTACAAATGGATACTCACATATTGAGGCCTTGACAAGACCAACATCATGCGGCGTGACAAAGCCTGAACGGATGATGGCCTCATCAAAGTCCATCTCCTTTTCCTGCATGGATTCACGCAAACTCGTCACCTGGGCCTCGGTCAGCTTATCGGCCTCGACGAGCGCTTGAAGAACGAACTCAGAACCATCAAGCATCGCTGACCTCCTCATCTTGATTACCCTTGCCCATTCCAAGCAATCGCTCAAGCAATATATCTATGTCGGACTGTGTTTTATCATCAAGATCAGCAAAAGCGCATCCCACAAGGTATGCCGGTCGGCGATCGGTCATCTGCACACGCTTGACAGTCATCTCACAGGAAATCATGGCACCCCCACCAGGGTTAAGCAGGTCGGATATCTCAACCTCAAGATCCAATGACCTTGGAAAAAACATATCGGTTACAAACCCCACCCCACCTTGGGCAAAGTCAATCACATCAATACATATCCACTGATCCGCATCTGCAACCCCCTTGCTGAACTGCACAATATCTCGATGTTTTGCTGCGACACGAACCCGTGCTGGGAGCGAAATCTCAAATCGTTCGGTGCGTCTAACTATGAGTCCCGTATGCGGCATCTCAAATCTCCGATTGTGCCGACCATTTCGGTCATGTGGATATACACCCTGTCGATCGACGCTTTGAGCCTCCCGATCAAATACAATCCATGAAAAAATCCGATGCCCTCCCCAGCACCACCCTCGATGGTTCTTAGTTTGTTCGGAATGCCTCCGTTTCACTGATTTCGCCCTTGCCTCCCCCATTTGAACCCCTTATACTTCCCTCACCCAAGAGATCGGCCTTGGGGATATCCCTTGTATGGGACTCTTGTTTTTGAAATAACCGCAGGCGATCCCGCAAAGAAAGATCGTCCGCTTGGGATTCGTCACCAAAGCGCCCTCGAACAGCACCCGATCGTGCTGCCGGTGCCGCTGACAAGGAACGGATAAGTATCATGGCCAACACACTCGTACAAGATCTCATCGAAGCGGGCATCCACTTCGGGCAACGATCAAGCAACTGGAACCCGAAGATGACGCCGTATATCTACGGCAAGCGCAACGGAATCCACATCATCGACATCAAGGAAACCATCAAAGGACTCCTGCTCGCCCGCAAGTTCATCACCAAGACCGTTGCCAGCGGCAAGGACATCTGCTTCGTGGGTACCAAACGCCAGGCAAAGGGAGTGATTGAACAACGCGTCGGTGATGTCGAGATGCACTATGTCACTGAACGCTGGCTCGGTGGTACGCTGACCAACTTCTCCACCATTCGGAGCCGACTCAAACGACTCGAAGAGCTCGAAGCCATTGAGGCCGAGGATAACTTTGAAAGCTACTCCAAAAAGATGGAATCGCAACTCCGTCGTGAGATGCGCAAAATCAAGCGAAACCTCGACGGCATCCGCCGAATGAACAAAATGCCCGGCGCAGTCGTCGCGATTGATGTCAACCGTGAAACCACCGCACTGCGCGAAGCACGCAAGCTCGGCATCCCAACCATCTGCCTCATCGACACCGACGGCGACCCCGACATGGTCGATATCGCCATCCCCGGCAATGACGACTCAATGCGCTCGATTGATGTCATCATTCGTGAGCTTTGTAAAGCAATCTCCGACGGCAAACAATCTCGCGTCGAAACGACGAAAGGGCGTGATGAGAAGGCGACTGCTGAAGCAGATGCGCCGCGTCGTTCGAGCCGGGCCCAGTTCCGTGCTCATGACAACGATTCAACCACGCCAACACCCGATGTTGATACAGGAACTCCGGCTCCGGCAACCCCAGCGCCCGCCGAGTCCTGATCGAAGATCAACAAACAGCGTCTCTCAAGCACCCGCTTGAAGAGCAACAAGATCAAATGACCACTTGAGATTCATCGAGTCTCAACGACTGATGCCCAGCGGGGCAAAGGACAACTCGAATGTCAACAATCAGTGCCAAAGATGTAATGAGCCTTCGCAACAAGACAAGCTTGGCGATGATGGAGTGCAAAAAAGCACTCATCGAGGCCGACGGCGACATCGAAAAGGCGGAAATCCTCCTTCGCAAGAAACTTAAAGGCAAAATGGAAGCCAAGTCCGACCGCGTCGCGGGCGAAGGACGCGTCGAGATCACGGTCTCTGACGACGGTTCGGCAGCTGCACTCGTCAAGGTCAAAGCCGAGACTGATTTCACTGCCAAGAACAGCAACTTCATCGACGCGGTCAAAAAAATCGCTCAACTCGCCCTTGAAGCTGACCCGGGCATGGTTGCTCCCACCGATGCCATGAATGAAGCCATCGATGAGCTCCGCATCACCACAGGTGAGAATATATCGATCGATAAAATTGAGAAACTTGTTGGCGAACCCGGAAAGACAACCTATGGCACCTATGTCCACCACGATGGAAAAACAGGTTCGCTCGTCCAGGTCGAAGGCACAATTGACGACGATGTGCTCAAGCAGCTCGCCATGCATGTTACCGCAGCAATGCCGCGCCCGCTTGGACTCACTTCCGAAGATATTCCAGCCGAAATGGTCGAGAAAGAACGCAAGTTTCGGCTTGAGCAAGCGGTCGAATCGGGCAAGCCCGAGCAGATCGCCGAGAAAATGGTCGAAGGCGGCATGAAGAAATTCTTCTCCGAAGTCGCACTCCTCGAGCAACCATTCGTCATGGAGCCTTCCAAGAAAGTCCGTGACCTGATTGGCGATGCTGAGATCTCCGTCTTCCGGCGATGGTCTGTCGGCGAATCCGATGGTTAAACCTATTGGGCTCACCCTATTGGGCTCACCGAAGTCGTGATCTGTTTTCTTTCGCAGACCCGCACACGCGGGTCTGTTTTTTCTATACACTTATCACGAGCACCCCAGTCCCGAAAGGACCACCCACATGGGCGTTACACCCGCACCCGGCGAGAAATATACCATCCGACGCAAGGTTTTCAAAGTGTTTGGAGCCGCTTTCCATGTCTACGACGAGCATGGGTCGATAATCGGGTACTGCAAACAGAAGGCCTTCAAACTTAAAGAAGATATCAAGCTCTACACCGGTGAGGATATGAGCGAGTTACTCCTCTCGCTCCAAGCCAAGAGTGTGATTGATTTCAGCTCTACTTATACCATCACCCTCCCCGACAGAACCTCTCTGGGCTCAATGCGACGCAAAGGAATGAGATCCTCCTTTGTTCGCGATGAATGGATTATGTTCTCCGAATCAGGTGAAGAACTTGGTATCATCCGCGAAACGGGCTCAGTCGCACCACTTATCCGGAGATATGCGGACTTCGCAGCCTTCCTCTTCCCCCAAAGATATGAAGTCATCCGAAGCACCGACTCCAAAGTCATCGGGCATTTTCGTCAGCACTTCAACCCATTCATCTACAGGCTCGGCATCGCCATCATCGAAGAGGACGATGGTATCGACGAACTCTACATCTTGGGTTCAGCATGCCTCATCTCAGCAATCGAAGGTCGACAGGATTGACTCCCTCTTCCTTCTCCCAAGAAACATCGGAAAAGAAACATCGGAAAAGGATTCACACCATGAACACACCAATTTCACGACGCCACGCCCTTTCTGGAATGGCCGCACTCGGCGCAACTTCAGTATTGGCATCAACAGGCACCCATGCGAACACAAACACCCTGCTCACCAATACCGATCTGGGATGGGACCCGGAATCAAAGCAATTTACCCTTCCACCACTCCCCTATCCATACGATGCCCTCGAGTCAGTCATCGACGAACAAACCATGCGCATTCACCATCGCAAACACCACAATGGCTATATCAAAGGCGCCAACAACGCGTTGAGACAACTCGAAGCCATCCGGTGGGACCAAGGCGATCCATCATTCATCCAACACTGGCAACGCCAACTCAGCTTCCACATGGGCGGGCATGTCAACCACACTCTTTTTTGGTCAGGTATGAAGCCCGAAGCCACCGGTGGTGGCGGACAACCAACGGGCAACCTCAACCAGATCATCAAACGAGACTTTGGATCCTTCGGCAAATTCGTCAAGCAGTTTAAACTCGCAGCCACCAAGGTCGAAGGCTCGGGTTGGGGATGGCTCGTCTATGAACCTGTCTCACGCCAACTCATGATTACCCAAGTCCAGAATCAGCAGGACATGATGATCGCCGGAGCCGTCCCTTTGCTCGGGGTTGATGTCTGGGAGCATGCCTATTACCTCAAATATCAGAATCGACGAGCGGATTATGTCGAAGCCTTCATGCGCATCATCGACTGGGAAGAAATCGCTCGCAGATTTGAAGCTGCCCGCAAATAATCGACGCACCATCACACCCACACCAAAGCCCGACAGACTCGGGCTTTTCTATTTTCATATTCGACAACACGCACGCTCATCCAACATGCTTGGGATCAAACGCATCCTGCAACGCATCGGTCAAGATATTGAACGCCAGCACCAGCACAAACATAAAGAAGGTCGCTGCCCCGATCTGCCAAAAGAACCCGGAGACGACTTCAGGTTTGGACTGCGAAATCATCGTCCCCCAACTCACACCTTCTTTGAGCCCAAGCCCGAGGAAGGTCAGCACCACCTCACCCTTGATCGCCCCGATAAAGAGCAGCGACGAGTTGATGAACATCAGGTGCGAGGTATTGGGAATAATGTGCTTGAGTAAAATCCTCGCCTTGCTCGCCCCCAATGCCTGGGCAGCCTGCACATAATCGAGTGACTTGAGCTTGAGCGCCTCGCCTCGGGTCACCCGACATGGACCAATCCAAAAAGTCAGGCTAAACGCGACATACAACGGAATAAGTGTCTTTTCAAGTGGAGATCCTGTAAACATAAACGAAAGGACCACCAACAACACCAAATACGGGATCGATGAAAAAGTCGAATAGAGCCAGATCACCAGATGATCAATCATCCCACCAAAGTACCCGGCCGCTGCCCCAACGATCGATCCAAAGAGCACCGCACAGAACGAAACAATCAGCCCCACCTGAATTGCAATTTTCGCTGAATACAGCGCCCGGAGCATGATGGATCGCCCTTGCTGATCGGTGCCGAGCATGATCCGAAACTTGTAGATAATGCCATTGATCCCGGCAGGCATCGGATACAACTCGGCCAAAATCGGCTCAATGTCGGCAAGCTTCGCGTTAACCGCCGCATCGATCCCATCGCCTGCGGTGTCAATTGCCCCCTGAATTTCGTTGATCAAATCTTGGTCGAAGACCGGATCCAAAGGCTCATACTCAAACAACGCATCCATCGCCTCAACAAGCGGCTCTGTGTTGATCGCGGCAAGTGGATCGTTCTCCGTTGGTGCGATCTGGGCGTAGTCATCGAGGTGATTGATAATATCTTCAAGAATGTACCCGGTATCCTCACACAAATCCTCGAAAGCCACATCATCTCGATTTTCTGCGTTATCGACCTGCTGCCTCAGTTTGATGAGTTTCTCGAGGGCGATGTCGATTTTGACAATCTTGGGGCGAAGTTTACGCAGTGTATCTTGGGCATCGAAGACGGCCATGCCGCGGTTGTATATCTCACGAAGTTCTTCGACCGGACGGTTCGCCACTTGAAGCTCGGCGAGGCTGGTCGATTTGATAATCTCTTCCATCGAGCGGGCATGCTCATTGCTGTCATGCTTCTGCCCGATCTCCTTGAAGATGCCCTCGACCTGCCCGAAGTAAAACTTCACCTGCTCGGTCCGTTTGGATGGTTCTGCAGTGAGCCCAAATCCAAGCTGATTACTCGCACCGACCCGTTCGAGAGTCCGACTCGGTAAGAGCGCTCCCATCACCGGACGCTCTGTGAGATCAAACGAACCAGTCTTATCACCAACCCATGCAATAATCTGCATGCTCACAATCCAAATGAAAAGCATGAGATAAAGCGAGATGATGCTCATGGCAATCATTGCCCCACGATTGCTCAGCAGCTTACGCATCGAGGGCGACTCTTTGAAGCGTTTCGAAAGCATCACGACAACCTCACTCTCGGATCGGCCAGTGCGTAGAGCACATCGGTGAGGATATTCGATGCTATGAACAACGCAGAAAACAAAGCAGTAAAAGTCTGAATCACCGGAAAATCCTTGGCATTAATTGCATTAATCAGCGTACGCCCCATGCCTGGAATCCCAAAGTACACCTCGATCAGGATTGAACCGGTGATGATAAACGGCAACGAGATCATAATCCGAGTGATTATCGGGATCATCGCATTCTTGAGCATATGTACAAACATCACACGTCGAACACTCGCCCCTTTCGCCCGTGCGGTACGGATGTAATCTCGCTGTGACTCTTCAACCATCACTGCTCGATAAAATCGAGTGTCGTAGCCCAGTGCTACAATCACATTAATCATTACCGGCAACATACAATACGCAATCCAATTGCTTGGATTGAAAAAGAACCAAGGTGTCGCGCCTGCAGAAGCATCGACCGATATTTGGAACGGCCAGCCATCCACCTTCTGGGAAGGCAAAAACGCTCCCCAATATTGACCGATGATAATGTAGACCAGCACCGAAATGCTCATTCCAATCACAGCGATAAACATCAGCGTCTTGTCAATCGCCCGCCCACGATTGAACGCAGAAATCAACCCGACACAAATCGCGATCGATGCAGTAATCGTCAAAGTTGGAATCGTGACCGCCATACTTGGGGGAATTGCATTGAGAATCATCTCGCCAACAGGAAAGCCCTGATCCCAAGAACGCTCCTCAAAATCAAGTCGAATCAATTTCCAGATAAACCGCCCATACTGTTCCAAAAATGGTTGATCGAGTCCATATTCTTCAGTCAAAAGGTCTATTTGTTGTTGGGATGCATTTTTACCAAGTTGCGCCGAAACCGGATCATTAACCCGTAGTGCAAGCATCACCACAAAAATGATGCTCAGAAAAACGGGAATATTGTACAGCGTTCGACGAACGATATAAGTCCACACAGGTGATGCTCCAAGATCGATTCAAAGGGAGAAGGAAGAAGGAAGAAGGCATAATTGGTCAAGTAACGCCTGTCATTCCCTCGCCTCTTCATCGACATCCAGATATTTGAACCACCCATAATAGCGTTCAGTTGGCCTGCAGTTGAGCAACCAAGAGTTGATCAAATAGAATCGTTCGCGGGCCATCCCGCCAACATAGACACAATCCTCGAGCACCATATCACGCATTTGTTCATAGATCGCCGTGCGTTCATCACTGGGCCCCATTGTCAAAATTCTCTCGTACAAAGCATCATATTCTGGTCGCTTATAATTAAAGTGATTCGACCCAGGAGACTCATTTGGCCCATAGAACAGCGCCAGGTTGTTCTCGGCATCAGGGTAATCACTCCCCCATGCAAACCCAAACATCGGTGCCTTCTTCTTGTTGACATTCTCGATCATCGTTGAAAAATCAAAATACACCGGCTCAAACTTGATATTGACCTCGGCAAGCTGACGCTTGACCATCTCGCCAACCGCGTTGTTGAGTGTGCTCTGCGAAGTGACAAACCGAATCGGCGGAAGACCCTCGCCGTTGGGATATCCGGCCGCGGCAAGAAGCTCCTTGGCCTTTGAAAGATTGGGACCACGAGCTGCGGCTTGAGCCCGATGATTTTCTGGATGCCCATCGAGCCCCGGAGGAATCGGTCCGTCGTAAACAATCCGTCTCCCATTATAGAAAGTCTTATTAATCTCCTCGAGATCAATTGCATACGAAATCGCTCGGCGAAGAGCGATCTTCTCAGGCGTGTATCCACCGAGGAGTTCATCCTCCATATTGAACCCACGGAAAGTGAAATCCAAAAGCATATTTGAATGTGGACGAATCCCCTTGCGAAGCCAGTCTTCCTTTAACTCTCGTGATGCCAAGTCAAAAGCTTCCGTGAAATACTCCTCAGGTACCTGGGTATATCCAAGCTTGCCCTTGGAAAACTCAAGCCACATTGGCTGCGGTTCGGCAAACATTGTGAACTCGACTCGATCAACAAACGGTACCTGCTTACCCGCAGCACGGTGCAAACGATTACGCCTGTCGGCCTTGCTCCATTCGCTTCGCTGGGGATAAAACACTGGATGGTAATTGGGGTTCCGATTGGCCGTCAAAGATTGCTTCGGTACCCAAGTATCAAGAATGAAAGGCCCTGTTCCGACTGGATTCCGAGGGAAGTCATCGCCGTAAAACTCCACTGCCTCACGGGGAACGATTGAAGTTTGGAACATTGAAAGAATATAAAGAAAACGGTATACCGGCTTTTCAAGAATAATCTCGAACTCGAGATCACTGATTTTGCGAAAACCAGGAACCGGCGCATCATAGTCGAACTTCTCAGCAGCATTCTGTGCAATTTGGTACTCGTTGAATCCTAAAATTGTCCCATCAAGGAGCCACCAGTTTTCAAGATTATATTGGTCATCCGCCAAGCGTTTGATGGAGTAAAACACATCGTCTGAATTGACCATGCGCCCCTTGCCATCGGGGAAGCATTCGTTGTCATGAAAGTAGACATCAGGTTTGAGTTTGAAATGCCAAGTGGTACCACCATCGGGTGAGGTCGGCATCTCCGAAAGCAACAAAGGCTCCATTTCCATCGGATTCGTATATTTACTGGTCAAGAGCGTCTCATAGAATTGCGCACAGGCCATATTGTCATAGGTCGTCGAACCCTCCACCGGGTCGAGGCTCTTGGGACCATCCGTCAAAATGGGGAGCTGAATAACCTTGAGCTCATCCTTGACAACCACACCCGCTGCCTGCAAAGGCACAACCAAGACGCCCATAATGGCAACTACAATGGTGAGACAGGGACGAATACGGGTCCAAATTGACATGATGTTCTCCTCAATAACTCAGTAATACCCCAGCAAGCCTCATTCAGGATGAGCTTCAGGCCCGGGAGTCTAGGAACAGACCCTGCCATGCTCAATGCAAATCGACATATGATCGACATCGCAGGTTTCCTGACCCAATACAGCGCCTTGCCACCCTCACCTGACGATAATCAGAACAGATGCCCAATATTCCTTCTGATTTCTGTACTGCCACCACCATCCGCCGAGGATCAACCGACTACCTCTCCTTCGGCGGGTGCAACTACCTCGGGCTCGCCCACCATCCCCAAATCCTCGAAGCCGTCCGCAAGTCTGTATCCCTCTACGGTTTATCGAGCTCCGCCTCGCGAGAAACCACAGGCAACGCCCGCCCACACGCCGAGCTCGAAGCCCAACTCACCGCATTCTGCGATCACCAAGCCGGTTTGCTGGTTCCCGACGGCTACACCGCCAACCTCGCCGCGATGCAGGGGCTCGAAGCACTGGGCATCACCCACGCATTGATCGACACCCGCGCCCACGCGAGCCTCAAGGATGCTGCGACACTCGCCGGGATGGATTTCCATCTTTACGACCACCTCGATGCAGACCACGCCCGATCCATCCTTCATGCACTCCCCGCCCCCGCAGCCATCCTCACCGATTCCGTCTTCACCACCGATGGCGACCTTGCCCCCGTCCACGCGCTCAACAATGCACTCCGCGATGGCGATTGGCTCGTCCTCGATGACTGCCACGGGTTCGCAGTCCTGGGCAATCACGGCAAAGGCACCCCCGACGAACTCAATCTCCAGTCCGACCAACTTATCGTCACCACCACCCTCGCCAAAGGGCTCGGGTGCGCCGGCGGGATCGTCATGGGCGCATCAACACCCGTTGAATCCGCCCGCAATCACTCCATCGCCTACCGGTGCACCACCCCCGCTGCCCCGCCGCTCGTCGCGGCCGGGCTCGAAGCATTGCGATTGCTCCAGGCCGACGACCAACTCCACCCTCGCCTGCGCTCCAACATCACCCATGTCCGCGAAATCCTGCGCTCCTTCGATCTCCCCGCCCACGATCTCCACACCTCGATCTTCGCCTTCACGATCGGCGATGAATCCAACATGAAACGCATCGAAAACCGATTGCTCGCATCGAAGATCATCCTGCCTCTGATGGAATACCCCAACGGGCCCGCCCCGCTCTACTTCCGCTTGGCGGTCAATGCGGCCCACACCCTGGACCAACTCGAACACCTCCGCACCGGGCTCGAAGCCACGATTGGTGAAAAAATCGATACCAAAGCCGAGGCCAGCACATGAGCACCGATCTCCAAGCCCGGCTCGACTTCGCGGTTGGCGCAGCACAGGCATCATCCAAGATCACCCTCGAATATTTCGGCCAGTCCAACCTCGATCAATCCACCAAGCACGACGGCACACCCGTCACCATCGCCGACCGCGCCTGCGAAACCGATCTCCGCGAACGCATCATCAAGGCCTACCCCCAAGATTCAATCCTCGGCGAAGAGTTCGAGCGCAAGGTCGGCACCTCGGAGTACGAATGGGTCATCGACCCGATCGACGGCACCATCTCCTTCGTCCAAGGTGTCCCCCTCTTTGGCACCATGCTCGCCTGCATGTATAAAGGACACCCGATCCTCGGCGTGATCGTCATGCCTTGTCTCGACGAAACCGTCTACGCCGCCGACGGGCTTGGGTGCTGGCACACCACCAAAGCCAATGCCCCGACCCGGGCGCAGGTCTCGAACATCGACAAACTCGATGAATCCATCATCAACACCACCTCGATGAGCTACTTCCTCACGCCCCAGCACCGCCGACTCTACGAACAACTCGATGCCCAATCCAAGCACACCCGCGGGTGGAGCGATTGCTATGGCTGGGTATTGCTGGCGACCGGACGCGTCGATGCGATGATCGAACCCGTGCTGAGCCTGTGGGATTTCGCCGCGGCCATCCCGATTATTACCGAATCAGGGGGGGCGTGGTCCGATCTTTCGGGTCATCAATCACTCGACGCAGGCGAGATGGTCGCGACCAACGAGCATCTGCACACGCCGATCATGAACCTGATCAGGGCACTTGATCCCGCTCCGAAAGAGGATTCTGGACGCTCCAAGCGATTTGAATCACCAGAATCCGACTTTCCGGCGTGATAAACCGACGAATCGAGGGTGCATATTCACAAATAATTCTGTTTCTTTGCACTGTTCAGTGCTAGACTTAGATGCCTCGCCATCCGGCGTTGCAGTCGACGAAGAAGATGCCCGACTCTCTCTCGATATTGACACGACTCACGGGCATTTGGAAGACAGCAATGCTGAACCTGTATGTAGGGAACCTCCCGTACTCGATGAACGACCAAGAACTCAACGACCTCTTCTCCCAGATTGGTGATGTCCAGTCTGCAAGGGTGATGAGCGATCGCGAAACCGGGCGTTCGCGCGGATTTGGGTTCGTCGAAATGGCCGACGATGACGCCGGACACGAGGCAATCGAAAAACTTAATGGACAAGACTGCGATGGACGCGCACTTGTGGTCAACGAAGCACGCCCGCGTGAAGAGCGCCCACGCAGAAGCGGCGGATTTGGTGGCGGCGGCGGCCGTGGTGGTTATGGCGGCGGCGGTGGCGGTCGTAGCAGCGGCGGCCACGGCGGTGGTGGTAATGGCGGCGGCCGCAGCGGTGGCTGGTAAACCACCCAGTTTATATTCGTGAAGTAAATCATCACAAAACAAACCCCGTTGCATACGCGACGGGGTTTTCATATCCTCAAACCTAAATCATCAAGCAACGATTACACACTGACCCTGTTCAGAAATCCCGGGCAATCCAAAGTGTATCAAAATCCATCACCGCCCCTTCAATCGGCTCAGCAAATGCCTCAGCCTGATCACGAGTCCCAAACGCTGCAACATGCGAAGCCATCGGCGTACGCAACTGATCTGATTTCACAAACCACGCACTTGCCATTGGTAACCATTCATGCGTCGCATGGTCGTGACACCAACGATTCACAATAGTCAGCTCATCGTGCTTGGCTTCAAAAATCATCTGACAGTTGAAGTCGTCGAAGAGCAACGGTTCGTTTCCACGATCGCCGACAATCACCGTCGAGGTTGCGAATCGTTCATCGGAAATAATCATTCCGCACTCGATGCAGACTGAATCTCCATATCGAATACTCGGTGGCCCATCTTGAGTATTCCCACGACACCCCAGCAACGCAAGGCCCATGAGCAAACAAGTAAATCCAAATCCAATCCCGCGTAGAATACTCATACCGACCCTCGCTTGGAAAAAAGAATCAGCGCTATCACTAAAGGCACAATCGTCCACACCCCAATCACCAATGCCAGAATCCAAGGCAACGCGCCCCCAAAGGTTTGTGAAGCATACATCCCCACCGGTCCAAGCACATCGAGCGATGCGTTCATGTTGACAATGACCGCCATCTTGAAGGCTTGCAGCGGGTTCATCACCCCGATCACAAATACTTCCTGCACACGAAGTTTGAAGAGAATCGTCCCGGCCATCAGCCCAAGGTCACTCAGAAAAACAAGGATCAACCAAACAAAAAGCCCGAGTCCCGTCGCCACGCCGCTACGTCGAGAGATGACCGAAAGGAGAATCCCCACCGAGAGCATCGCCAGGGCCAAGCCGCAGGTAAAAACAACGAGCATCACAAAGGCGCTGATCCCCACGCCCCCGACGCGCCAAGCAAGAACACCGGCGCTAAGCCCGAATCCAACACACATCGAGCAACACAACGCGATTGCCAGCCCAATGTATTTGCCAAGCAAAAGCTCGGTGCGCGAGATCGGCTGGGCCAACAGATAGAGCAGCGTCCCGCGTTCGCGCTCGCCCGCGATTGAACCCGCACCAGCAATCAACGCCATCAAAGGCACCACCAACATGATAAGGTTCAAAAGACCCGCGGTCGTTCTTCCGAATCCGGCAAACCCGTGCGAGCCCGACCCGGCGAGCGACATAAACGATACCGCAACGGCCAGTACCGTAAACGCCACTGTATACAAAAGAAACCATCGGCTCGAAATCGCATCGCGAAACTCTCGCCGGGCAAAGGCAATCACACTCGATGCGCGAGAGAGATGCGAACCCGATTTGATTATTGGAGATGAATCGCTTGCTTTGATCGGAAGGCTACTCATTCTTGGTCTCCCTGGACTTCATCGAGAATCTCGAAATCGCGGACTTCAATCTCTGCTCTGGCCAACACAGACACCGGTTCGGCCTTGCGATTGCGAGGCACCGACACACACAGCCCGTTGCCATTAAGATTCACCGCATGGCCTGCCTCACGCAAAGCGATTGCTGCCGACTCTTCCGTGCCCATGCTCAGATACAAACGCATCGTCTGAATCCGCGATTCGGTCGGCCAGAGCTCCGTCGGGGTAATATCTCTGATGAGCTTGCCCTTCTCCATCACCAACACGCGCTCGCCCAATGCGAGCACCTCATCAGGACGGTGCGACGCAAAAAGCAGTGTCTTGCCTTCATCACGAAGCTGGCAGAGTGTGTCGATCACCTCTCCTCGCCCGGAGGCATCAAGATTTGAAGTAGGCTCATCAAGCACAATGATTGGTGGATCCGCAATGAGCGCGATCGCCAATGCCAGCCGCTGCTTCATACCCCCCGAAAGATCGCGTACCCGTTTCTTCTCATGCCCCTGCAATCCAACTTTGGCCAAAGCAATCGCAGCCTCTTTACGATTGACCATTCGCAGATTGGCAAAGAACATGATCGACGATCCAAGTCTGGCATCATCATGGAAGGCGAGCTCCTGAGGGACATACCCAACAAATGATCGTGCACGCTTGCCATGTTTGCGCACATCGACCCCGTGAATCGAGACCGTGCCCGTGACCGGAAAGATGCCCAGCAAGCTTCGGATGAGCGTGGTTTTGCCCGCGCCGTTGCTTCCCCAGAGTGCAATCGACTCTGACTCGGCAAGTTCAAAAGAAAGATCCTCAACCGCAACAACATTTCCAAAGCGTTTTGTAACATGCGATGCCTTGATCATAAAAATGCCTTTTGTGAAAGGTCAGAGTCTGAAACCATTGGCAGGCGTGACTGACGGCCAACAACCCAACCGCCAAACACCGAAATCACTAATAACCCAGCAGAAAAACCAACCATAGGAAACCGCCCCCCCCCCTGAGTACCCACAAAAAGATCAAGCTCCGGTGGACGCGTCAGCGGAAATGCGTCGACAAAAATTGGCTCCGGACTCAAATCCGGAAATGCCCGCGCAGTCAGTTCAACCGCTTGTTGAGCGGGACTATGAAGAAAAATCCGAAGATTAGGCTCTCGCGCAAGCAAACTTCGGAACAAACTCCGAGGCGCGTGAGGGAATTCGCCAATACCATCCCCGTCCCGGTCAAATCCAGAATAGCTCGACCAAAAATTTCCCACACCGTCTGCAGAGAACTCGTTGAGCAACAGTTGTCCACGACCATGAACCGTCACTTGCTCTTCGTTCTCTACAAAGGCATTGCGTGAAACAATGTTGTCGTGTGTAATCGGTGTCGCTAACATGCCGATTTCATTAAAAGCAATCTTGTTCTCCACAATAAGACCATACGAGTCGACCGATGAAGGTGAATTGTCCACATAAATCCCGACACGATTGGCGAGTAGAGCGTTGTGCTCAATCGTAATTGCATCACAATCCTTAAGTCCAATTCCGTACCCACTCGTCCCACGGTTATTGACTATTGAATTTTTGATGAGGTGAATCTCATTGGAATACATCAAATAAACGCCAACCGAGTTGGCAACGAGCTCGTTGTCCTCAAGCGTTGTGCCATGGGAGTACATAAAGTGCAATCCATACCGGCTGTTCGTTACATGATTCCGTGCGATACTTAGGTTCTCGGAATACCAAAAAACCATATCTCGAACGGCATCAACTTTGTTATCTACAATGATACAGTCATCACTCCACCAGAGCCGAACCCCATCACCTCGTCGCCCCAAACCCAACTCCTTGCCTTGAATTACATTGTAACGGATTATGGATCCAGGCGCAGGGCGCAAATCAATCCCAAAATATACATCTTCAATGCGATTGTGCTCAATAATGACAGGGCCGGCAAAAGCACGAATTCCGGCAGGCTCTTGATCTACCGTTGAACCCGAGCCCCGGATCGTCAGACCGCGAAGGGTGATGTCCCCGACACCCAACTCGACGACTGTCCCTTTGCCAAGCCCATCAATCGTTACGCCCCCTTGCCCATCCAGTACAATCGATTTTTCAATACGCAAATTGCCGCCATAAACACCTGGCGGCACAATGATCGTTGAACCTGACTCGGCCGATTCGATCAAACGAACGATTTCATCGATAGACTTGGATGACTCCTGCGCCTGGGCATCCCAAAGTATACCAAAAGAAACACATAAGGCCGCAATGACTTGGGTGATATTCACGGCTGCTCTTCTGCTTTCTTCGCTGCATTCTGAGCCTTGACTAAAGGCGCATATGCCCGCCAGTGGAAAAACAATGCCACGAGTATCACACATGATGAAATCGTTGCCAAAATCAATCCAAGACCAGGCATCGCAACAGTCTTGAATTGCCCAACCATACCAGTACCCAAGACCGGAGGAACAAACGGCTCGATTGAATTTGACAATGGTGCATCAGGATCAAGATTCTGGCCGAAATAACTCATCCAAAGGTGCAAGTCGATCAAGAAAACTGCAGGAAATAACAAAACCGGAAGAACCAGTAAGACCGTCCATCGACTATGAATCCAACTCGCAAGCTCGAGAAGAACCACAAATCCAATAAGAAGATAAACACCAATGGATCGTTCAATTTGAGCAGCCTCTTCAAGAGGGCGCATTCCAATATAGTGATTCAAACTATCAATCTCTGCAACATCGCCTGCAAGATGCGTAACATATGCGATCAAATGCAAATTTTCAGGATATTGCGGAGCCACAAGTTCCATATGCCAAAATGGCACAAACAATGAAACCAATAAGAGCACACGAGCAATCAACAGCAAAAAGCCAGGCGCCCCGTAAGTTAAACTGTTCTTCTCAAGCTCCGACTGATCAACACGCGGGCCAATCACTTTTTCGAGAAATGAGGACATAGAGCGTATCTCCTGAATAGATGTATCCTGCTTGAGTGTTGAGTTCTTAAAAACGCCACACGCACTTTCATACGCATGGCACAAAAAGAGTATTAATCGCGGGGCTCAACCATAAGATAACCCATCATCTCTAAGTGAAGTGCCGAGCAGAATTCGGTACAATAGAATGGGAAGGTTCCTGCCCTGTCTGCAACAAACTCAACAGTAGCGGTTTCGCCAGGCTCAAGGCTCAGTGTGATATTATACACCGGAATCGAGAATCCATGAGTCGCATCAATTGCACGCTCGGTGTTGGTGATCCGCCATTTGACCGTATCACCTTGTTTCACCGTCACATGCTCAGGAGTAAAGTGACTCCGCATCGCGGTCATAAAGACTTCGACTTCACGCTCACCCTTGCGCTCTACACGCTCCATCTTGGGGCGCGGGGCCCAAGGATCAACCGATTGTGTGTGCGGATCCCAACCAATTTCTGGATAAACCCACCACGGGTTCAGCTTGTCCGCCTTGATGATCTGAGCATAGTGAGGCTCACCAATACCCAAAGGCATATCGTAAATTACAGGCATATGGGTGCCTTGCTGGGAAATGTCCAAAAGCTGGAAGTTCTGAGGAAGCAATGGCCCCACACCAATAAAACGATCGACCGCCCACTTGTTGTATGCAACAAGATATTTGCCATCGGGATCAATCGTATCGCCTTCGGCTACGCCAAGGTGACCAATATTATAGTGGACAGGGGTTTTGGTAACAAGTGTCCAGTCAGGTTCTGGGTTGAGACTCCCATACGATCCACCCAAGGTCCAACGGGCAACTGCGGAATCAAGGAAAAGTGAAGTGTACGCATAACCATCGGGACCGAATTGCGTATGCAGTGGGCCAAGTCCTACCTCAACTTGTGCTTCAACAACCGTGTCAAAATCAAGCACAGGAACTCCAAACTCATCCGTGCCCGAGAAAGTCTTGTCGGCAATCGCCTTCTTGATCTTCGCAAAGGAATAAATAGTTGTATGTGGATCAAGTTTGCCAGAGACCACGATAAAATCACCCTTAGGAGCAACATCAACCCCGTGCGGGCTTCGTGGCTCTGGAGTCAGGTGGAGAAGCCCTTCATCGATCGCTGTCTGAAGAGGAATCACCTCCATCCCCTTAATTGTTACGGTCTTACCCGCCTGGAAAACCTTCTCGGCCTTTTTCCAATTGATGATGTGCAAATAATCCGTCGCATTCATGCTCACGCCGGCCTCAAATGGCGGATTCTTCTGACCTTCAACACCGATGCCTCCAGTGGCAAGTTCAGTATTGATCGAGTTCAGGAAGAAATATCCATCACTCTCAAGCTTGCCGCAATCGGCAATGTCCTGCCAGTATGGTGGGAGTTCGATTGAGAATGATCGATCAACATCAATTCGTCCTTTTTTGCGATCAAACTTCCACATAGTAACCGCACCACGGAAATCTTCTTTGTAATCGCTCATCGGTGCATAATCCGCACCCCAAGGCACATTGTACTGGGCCGTCTCAAATACATAATCGGTATTGGGCGTCACGAAAGCCCCCCCGTGATCATTAATAAACAACGGATTCTTGACAATTTGCTTTGTCTCAAAATCACGAAGATCAATCACGGCCATACGCGCATTTGACTTATCGTTGACAAAAAGCCATTCCCCGTCATAGTCCCCATTGGTTTCCGACAATGCTGGGTGATGGGTATCGCCCCAACGATTCTCTTTTCCCTGAACATTACCTGCATCGAGAATTTCATTGCCCGCACCGTATCCATACCCCTGCCAAGGCTCGGGGGTAAATACCGCAATGGTTTTGAGCAGCCGCATTGAGGGAACCCCGATAACAAAAACTTGCCCCGAGTGCCCGCCCGAAGACATGATGACATATTCGTCTTTCATGCCAGTCGGAGTGTATGTCATTGCTGCAGCAATGAGATCCTGAGTGCTCAAACCTCGTTCTTTTGCAACCTTCTGAACATCGCTGATGGACTGCGCCATAACCGATGACGCAGTTCCAATTGCAACGACCCCCGCTACGAGCATAAGCTTGGAACCAAATCGCGTGAGTGCCATTTTTCTTCCTTTCCTGCTGTTGTTATCTGTAAATCCTAAATTAGTCTTCAAAAAACGCTGCGAACCCGCAGCGCCATACAGTGCTCAATCTGCCGTATCGATTGAACGGATATAAGTAATGATGTCTCGAAGTTCATCATCGGTAATCGCTGGATTCCCTCCTTTAGGGGGCATATCGACCCCGGTCGTATTGGCTGCGTCCCAGACAGGACGCCCCATCTTGATCATCGTCAGCAACTCTTTATCCGACGCATTCTTCACAAACTGGCTCGTTGTAAACGGCTTGCCCAACCCTTCCATGCCTTCCCCATTGGGCCCATGGCAAGTTGAGCAGGCAGAAACAAAAAGATCACGCCCAACAATCTCCACCTCCCCCTCCTCGGGTTCAGCATTACCAGTGACAATCCATGCCTCCATCGAAGTGCGCGGAGCTGACGGATCCTGAAGCGTGCGGATATAGGCGATCACATCATGAATCTGTTCATCGCTGATCCCTTGGGCACCACGAGCAGGCATCGGCATCCCAGTGGTATTGGCAGGATCATCGGGCATACGACCATTGGCAATGTTGTTGAACAACTCAGCATCGTCACTGTCGAGCACATAGCTTGTGTTCACCAAGGGTTTGCCCAGCCCGACAATCCCTTTGCCATCGGGGCCATGGCAAACCTTGCAGGTATTCATATACACCGTCTCACCAGGAGATATCGGCTCAACAATCGCATCATGGGCCACCACCGAGGCTGCCTCTGTTTTCTCTGAGACAGGAGGACCAACGATGATCACTGCCATGATGATGAGCGGAAGCGTAATCATAAAGAGCACATTCACGCTGATCGCTTTCCACCGTTCCGGGTCTGTTCCGGGCTGGTCCCCTGATGCATCATGTCCTGGCTGATTTGTCATGAGTCATCTCCACACACAAAAAAGGATATCAAGATACTGTTTTCCGGTTGTTCAGTGTAATTTCCTGCCACAATGGAAATCAACCTGCTTTGATGAAAATTTTTAATCTATTCAGACCCGAATCCACCCGCAATTGAGAATCAACCGCTCCAAGACCCCTCAAATACCCTTTGGGGGAGAGAATCATGCACCAAATCATCATGATGATCTGCTTAAGTTTTTTCGATTCTAAACCATCGGCCCCCGAATACATGCCGTCTGTACCGAGCAGCACCCCATGATGATCCGGCAAGAAATCGCGCCATGCCAATCTCCTGAACCTATTGTGTACGCGATGCAACCCAAGTCCGACTCGATCACACGCCGGCTTACCAGCCCTACCGACCCCATCACCCACGCCGGTGAAATTGCCCTCCGATATACCTTGGGCGAAACCCAAACTCCAGTCGCGGCCTACCAACTCCCGAACGAGCTTGAGTCTCAACTCGACCTAACAATCTGCAAAGAAGGCGAGTCCACTGACCAAGTTATGCGGGCATTGGAAGAGCTTGCCAACGCAACGCCTCGGAGCACAAGTACCCGATTCTGCAATCAACTTTTTAGTGGATCCGATCCAATCGCGACCGCGGCCGACATGCTTGTGCCCGTCATCAACACCTCGCTCTACACATTTAAAGCGGCAGGACCGATGGCCATGATCGAGCGGATCATCATCGCCAAAATGGCAGGCTTGTTGGGATTCAATGGATCTCCCAACAAACCCGAAGGCATTTTTACCCCAGGGGGATCCATCTCCAACCTTGTCGCCATGCTCATCGCACGAAATGAAACCTGCCCCACCCTCCGCAACGAAGGCTCACAGGGCAAGCGAATCATCTGCTATGCCTCAGCCGACGCCCACTATTCCATCATCAAAAACGCAGGCATCTTGGGGATGGGACGCCAGAATGTTCGGCAAATCCCAACCGACAACACTGGTGCGATGAATCTCAGTATCCTCCATCAAACAGTACACGACGATCTGGATGCTGGGCATCTTCCAAGCATGATCATCGCCACTGCGGGCACCACCGTCCGCGGGGCCTTTGATTCGATCGATCAAATCATCCCAATCGCGCGGGAGTTCGGGGTTTGGGTGCATGTCGATGCGTGTTTCGGCGGAGCAGCTTCCCTGAGCCCAACACATCGCCACTTGCTCAATGGCGTCGAGCTTGCCGACTCCGTCGCATGGAACCCCCACAAGGTCATGGGCGTGCCACTTTCGGCTGCAACACTCATCACCCGAAAATCTGGCTACCTCTCCAAGAACTTTGATGAAACCGCGGACTATCTTTTTCAAGGCGATGACGATGCCCTAAATCCAGGCACCCGCTCGATCCAATGCGGCCGACGCAATGATGCCCTTAAGGTCTGGGCCGCCTGGAAACACCACGGCGATATCGGATATCGAGATCGCATCGACCATCTGATGAGCATCGCCCAATACGCGGCGTCGGGCATCAAAGCCCACGACGCACTGATACTCTCTTGCAAACCAACCTATGTCAATGTGTGTTTCGAGGTTGTCGGCAAGTCGAGCCGGGCAATCTGCGATCTGCTGCGTGAACGCAACGAGTTGCTCGTGGGGCATGCCGAGGTTGACGGGCGACGCGTGATCCGCATCCCGTTCGTCAATGGCGCGATCACCACCGACGATGCTGATGAGATGCTCGAACTTATCCTCAACGCGGCCCAGACACTCCCCGCAGGTGACAACGCAATCACATCGGCACCGAACTGCTAAAAGTGTCTTCCCGCTCATCGACCCACTGATGACGCGCAAAGAGCAGACCCAGCCAAACATAGAGCAACCGGCCTAAGAAAAATCCTGCAACAACTCCGCACCCGGCAAGAATATAGTGATTTGAAGATTCAAGCCACTCGGGCCTGGCAATCCCGTTGTATCGCCGAACCGCAGTCATCACTCCGAAAATCGTCAGCCATCCAATCAACGCCACCACACCAACATTGAACCCGATGATCCATCGACGGAATCGCCTTGATTTGAGCACCGTCGCACGCTCACCTCGGCGCTCATACATTTCGATAATCATCCATGAAATCGCGGCAAAGAGTGCCATCGCGTCGATCCCGATCTCCGCACCCATCCCGTGCGCCATCACCACCGTCGTTCCATGAATCAACGCATTGAGTGGCGGGATGGACATCAGAATCGAAGTCGCCAAGATATATCCCGTCCACCATTTGGTCCAAGCAAGAAAAAGTCTGACCGAACAAACTGGCACAAGACATTTGCTCTTGACCATTGCTGCAATATCCCAGACCACCCGGGCCAAAATGATGATCTCTGTCATCGAAATCACAAAACTAATCCACTTGACAAGATGATGCTGAGGAAGGTGGTAAGTATGGTGTCCAAAGTTCGTAAACGAGTTGAGCAACCCCACCCCAAAGAGCGCATAGGCCAAGCGTGAATGCGCATATAACTCACACTTGGTAATTTTGACGCCAATATACACCAAGCTCCCATAGACCAGCAAATTGAAACTTCCCACAAGAGTGCCGGTCGCCTTCCATTGCAGCCGTATGTCCGTCAACGGATCGGCGAAGACACTCGAAAGCAGCCAGGCGTGCTGTTCAACAAAAGTATAGAGAAAGAACAACACCCCTACCGCCCACATCGAAACATGCACCGGGCGATGGAGCAATCCCTTGCCAAGAATCGCAAAGAAGTTCCAAGTAAACAACAGCCAGCCAAGCAGCACCGGAATCGAAAAAATGGGGTGAAATCCCATATATTCACGCCCAGAGAAGACGCCAAAGAGCAGTGAACTCAAAATTCCAATTCCCGCAATCGCCCAGAGAATCACCTGAATACGCAGACGCCAGCGTTCAGCATTGCCCATCGGACCAGCAACATCCTCAAAGTACCGGTGCACCACCGCAACTCCACCGAGGAAGATGAATGCAGCTGCAAATGTCGTATGAATCGGTCGCAACGAGGCAAACTGAATCCCTAGGTTTTGCATCACCAACGCAACCGTCGGAATGTAGTACAAAACACCCAACAACCCTGCACTGAGCGTAATGCAAAGTGCCACGATCGAACCACGCATAAAAGTAAGCGTCGCATACCGCCGGGAAGAATCCACTAATCGAAAATCTTCTGCGGCAGCAGCTTGGGTATCATCGTGCAAATTCATTCATACTCCCACCACGGCAAAGACCGCCAAAATGGAATCGGGTCCTCATTTACCTGCTCGAGCACACGATCGCGATGCTCAGCGAGGAAGGTGATGAATGCTTGGACACTTGCTCGTTGGTCGGGCGAGAGTTGAGAAGGAGGCATGAGAGGAGCACGCCCAAACTCAAGCACATAAGCAATCTCCCCGGCACTGAGTATCTCGCCTGAGATCGAAAGATCAGGCCCACCAACGGCCGACACCGCATAAAGTGTATGACAGGCCTGGCATGTATTGGTTTGGAAAATCTCAAATCCCTGTGCAACGCCCACATCACCCGACTCTGCAATCACCGACTCGAGGGCCTTGATTTTCGCACTGGTTCGGCCTTGGCCAATGTTTGGATTCCGCGCCTGCCCAATCCCCGTCTGATCCATCGCTTCTAAGAACGACCAGAGTGCTTCGACCTCCCCGGAGTCCATCTCGAACGCAGGCATCTGCCCCTGCCCAAGGGCCAATCTCGCATCGAGCAAGTCCCGATCGAGTCTTGCTGCAGCGTTGGTCAGATCGGGCCCTAGAAAACCACCAAATCCATGAAGTTGATGACAAGCCTGGCAATTATTCTGCATCCAAAGCTGCCGACCCGCGACCGCCTGCTCATCAAGCAGCACACTGGATTTTCGATCGGTATAGACAAGCCCCGTTTGAAACACAAAGCACATCACCAACAAGACCATTACGAGCCCCTTCATCAGCGGACTACACCGCCCTGGCCAAAGCTTGGTGTTGCAATGCAGAATGGTCTTCACAAAACCCATGAATGGCAAGTGTAGCGAGCTCAGAGCAAAATGCAGAGCCTCTCAACAATCATCCCTCTACTCAACTTCCCAAGATTCGTTCCCCGTCACCAGTGCTTGTAAATCAGGATGCCGGCCTTTTTTCTGCGCCTCATCGAGCTGCTGATAGAGTAACTGGTCGTAGGTAGGCTTCGAGGAATCTGCATAAAGAATACCCATCGGTTCAGGAAACTCCGGATGTGCCATCTGGGCGTACATATTGGCAAGGAACCGGTCGGTCTCATCATGGACAATGAGATCGGATTCGGTGATCCCGTTCTCGCCGATAGTCACCACCTTGGGACTCCCACAGTTAAAGATAATCCCCTTGTTCCGATCATTCCCAAAGACCAAAGGCTGGCCGTGCTCGAGTTTGACCGTGGTCTCGTACATCGTCTCCCTCTGCGATGCGTAAAACCATGCTTTATGATTGAAGATATTGCAATCCTGATACACCTCAACAAATGAGGTCCCTCGATGGGACATCGCCCGTTTGAGAATTGTATCCATCCCTTTCATATCGACATCAAGGCTTCGCGCAATAAAGGTACACCCCGTTGCCACCGCAATTGCTATTGGATGAATCGGATAATCAATTGAACCTGCGGGAGATGTGGGCGAAACCTTACCGGCTTCACTTGTCGGTGAGTATTGCCCCTTGGTCAGTCCATAGATTCTGTTGTTGAGCAACAGAATCGTAAGATCCACATTCCTGCGCATCGTGTGGATTGTGTGATTGCCCCCAATCGAAAATAGGTCGCCATCCCCCGCCACAACGCAAACTTCAAGTTCGGGATTGGCGCATTTGACTCCTGTTGCAACCGCCAATCCGCGTCCATGGATCGAGTGCACGCCATAGGTTGCCATGTAGTAGGGAAACCGTGATGAACACCCGATCCCGGAGACGAAGACAAAGTCCTCTTTCTTTCTGCCCATGCTCGGCAGCGCTTTGCGTACCGCAGAGAGCACCGCGTAGTCGCCGCACCCCGGGCACCATCGGACATCTTGGTCGGAGGTAAAATCCTTGGCCGAGTAAATGGGGAGATCGGTACTCTTTGTATCTGTCGCGCTCATTGTTTCAGCACCTCCGTGATGCGTTCGACCAGCGTATCAACCCGGAAGGGCTGACCTTTGACGATGTTGATCCCGATTGTTTCAATCAAGAACTTCGATCGGATCAACATGCTCAGCTGTCCGAGGTTGATCTCTGGGATGACGATCTTCTTGAATGATCGCAAAATTTCCTCGGTATTCGATGGGAAGGGATTGAGGTATTGCAGGTGAGCCGAGCTGACCGTATGTCCATTGGCCCGAACTTGGTGGACCGCAGTGGTAATTGAGCCATAAGTCCCGCCCCAACCAAGCACGAGCACATCGCCCGATGAGGGACCATCGACTTGAAGCAACGGGATCGACTGGGCTGCTCGCTCGACTTTCTCTGCTCGCAAACGCACCATCATGTCGTGATTGTCTCCATCGTACGACACATTGCCCGTCTCGGCATCCTTCTCCAAACTCCCTACCCGATGCTCGAGTCCGGGTGTGCCTGGGATCGCCCATGGACGGGCGAGGGTTTCTCGATCGCGGGCATAGGGTAGGAACCCGTTTTCGCCGAAGTCTTCTTCTCTTGGATGCGTGATCTCGATATCAGGGATATCGGCAACATCGGGCACCTTCCAAGGCTCGGCACCATTGGCGATGTACCCATCAGAAAGGTAGATCACCGGGGTCATGAACTCAACCGCAAGCCGAACCGCCTCGATGGCCATGTTGAAACAGTCCGATGGGCTCCGAGGCGCCACGATGATCAACGGGCTCTCGCAATGACGCCCGTACATCGCTTGGAGAAGATCCGCCTGCTCGGTCTTGGTCGGAAGCCCCGTCGCCGGACCAGCCCTCTGGACATCGACAATAACCAGCGGGAGTTCGAGCATCAATGCCAGCCCCATGGCTTCGCCCTTGAGCGCCATCCCTGGTCCGGAAGTCCCCGTCACGGCCAAGTCGCCAGCAAAGCTTGCCCCAAGAGCAGTACAAATCGCCGCGATCTCATCCTCTGCCTGAATCGTCTTAATTCCAAAGCGTTTGAGGTGTGCCAAGCCGTGCATCACACTCGATGCCGGAGTGATTGGGTAGCTCGCGTAAACGATCGATTTATCCGCCTTTTGGGCAGCGGTCACCAATCCCAAAACAGTTGCCTCATTGCCACTGATCTGACGATAGGTCCCCTTTTCTTGCTTGGCAGGAGGCACCCGATAGCGCGATGGGAAGACTTCTGCGGTTTCGCCGAAGTAGTATCCAGCTTCAAGCGCACGAATGTTGATCTTGGCAACTTCGGGCAACCCCTTTTTATGGGCAAACTTCTCGGTCAGATAGGCCTTGGTCTGTTCGATGGGACGCTCGTAGAGCCAGTAGACAATTCCGAGTGCGAACATGTTTCGGCACCGGTTGATGTCCTTGGCACCCATGCCCGAATCGGCGAGCGATTCTTTGGTCAGCCGAGACATTGGCACGCGGACCAAGTGATACTTGTTGATGATTTCTTCATCATCGAGCGGGTTGTATCCGTCAATATACCCACATTTGGCAAGGTTTCCTTTGGTGAACTCGTCTTCGTTGACGATCACGATCCCACCGGGCTCAACATCACCAATGTTGACCTTGAACCCCGCCGGGTTCATCGCGACCATGGCGTTAACACGATCGCCGGGGGTGTAAATATGCGACGAAGAAAAATGAACCTGAAACCCTGAAACACCAAAGGTTGTGCCCTTCGGGGCTCGGATCTCGGCGGGGAAGTCTGGGAAGGTTGCAAAGTCGTTCCCGAAGAGTGCGGAGGTATCGGCGAACTGCCCGCCAGTGAGTTGCATCCCGTCGCCAGAGTCGCCACAAAATCGGATGACGACGGAATCAAGTGTCGTTTCGGGTGTCTGGGTATCGGGTGTCTGGGTAGATTGATCGGTCGACATTGTGTCTCACTCTCCCGTTGAGTTGTGACCAGCGGGCAGCTCAGACCGAGCCGGGCTGAATGGGTATTTTAGGCGTACAGGTGACAGATTTGTGTGATCTTGCACGAACCAATATTTTTGAAATCATCGATCATCAGACCAAACTCTTGAGTAGATGATTCAGGCGCCCCTCACCCAAGTGAGATTCCACTTGCTATTATGCACATCAAGCTCCCAAACTCCAACACCGAAAGAAATCTATGCGGATTGGAATACCAAAAGAAATTCACTCTGGCGAACGCCGGGTCGCGGGCACCCCCAAGACGATCAAAAAACTCATCGAAATGGGGTTTGAAGTATTCGTCGAAACCGGTGCTGGCGTGGCGGCCGAGCACTACGACGAGATGTACGCCCAGGCCGGTGCCACGCTCACCGATGACACCAAAGCACTCTGGAGCGAATCAGACATCATCCTCAAAGTCCATTCACCTCAAGTCCACCCCGATCTTGGCGTGCATGAGGCGGACTTAATCAAAGAGGGTGGGTGCCTGATCGGGTTCATTTGGCCTGCTCAAAACCAGGACATCCTTGATAAACTCAATGCCCGCAAGGCCTCGGTGCTCGCGATGGACTGTGTGCCTCGCATTACCCGCGCCCAGAAGGTCGACGCACTCAGCGCCATGGCCAATGCAGCCGGATACCGAGCAGTGATCGAAGCGGTCAATGTCTATCCACGGTTCCTGACCGGGCAAAGCACCGCAGCCGGCGCGATTAAACCCGCCAAAGTCTTAGTGATCGGTGCAGGTGTAGCGGGCCTGGCATCCATTGGGGTAGCCAAATCCCTCGGTGCGATTGTCCGGGCCTTCGATACCCGCCTTGAAGTCGGCGATCAGGTCCGCTCGATGGGGGCCGAATTCTTAGAACTTGACTTCAAAGAAGATGGGTCAGGCGAGGGCGGATACGCCAAGGTCATGTCGAAAGAGTTTATCGATGCCGAGATGAAGCTCTTTGCCCAGCAGGCGATGGAAGTAGACATCATCATCACCACCGCATTGATCCCGGGCAAACCCGCTCCGCTGCTTATTACCGCAGGGATGGTCGAATCCATGCGCGAAGGCGGCGTGATTGTTGATCTTGCTGCCCAACAAGGTGGCAACTGTGCCCTGACCAAAACCGATAAACTCGTGATTCACAAAGGCGTCCGCATCGTCGGATACACTGACCTCCCAAGCCGAATGGCGATCCAGACGAGTTGGCTCTACGCCTCCACCTTGGTCAATATGCTCGATGAAATGGGTGGTGCCGAGCACTTTACAATCGACATGGACAATGAGATTGTTCGTGGTTCGCTCGTATGTCATGACGGCGAGATCACTTGGCCCCCGCCTCAGATTCCTGCTCCAATCGTCGCCACTTCGCCCGATCAGCCCAGACCGGAAGTAGCCGACACTCCGGTTGGCACAGCAGCACCCAAGAAATCCAAGGCCTTGAACTCCATCATCATGCTCGTTGCCGCAATTGCTCTTTTGGCCCTTGGCAAGGTTGCTCCGAGTGATTTTCTTGATCACTTTACCGTATTTGTACTCGCGTGCTTTGTTGGCTGGCAGGTCGTGTGGAATGTTACCCCGGCTTTACATACTCCACTGATGAGTGTCACCAACGCAATCAGCGGGATCATTCTGATCGGAGGCATGTTTCATCTTTCGGGCCCTCCCACCGCTGCGATTACGCTCTTGGGGACTGCTGCCGTGTTCCTCGCCGCCATCAACATCTCAGGCGGATTCCTTGTAACACGCCGAATGCTCTCAATGTTCCATAAATAACCGATTTCTATCTGCCTTTCCGTTTTTCTCATCCAAACCACAGACAGGTGCACGATGCCCAACACCATTGCCACAGTTGCTTACATCATCGCCGCAGCATTGTTCATTCTAAGTCTCTCCGGACTGAGCCACCCAGAAACCTCTCGGCGCGGCAACCTCTATGGGATCATCGGAATGCTCATCGCTCTGATCGCAACCGCATTTTATCTCGACGCATCAGGATGGATGATGTTCCTGATCGCCCTGATTCCCGCAGCCATCATTGGCTCGACCTTGGCAAGCCGGGTGAAGATGACCGAGATGCCTCAGTTGGTTGCGATGCTTCACAGCTTCGTAGGCGCAGCGGCGGTCCTGGTCGGATTTGCGACGCTGCTCGATCCTCATTCTGAACTCGCCGGCAGTGAACTGATGATCCACAACATCGAGATTTATCTCGGCGTCTGCATCGGTTCGATCACCTTCACCGGCTCGATTATCGCCTTTGCCAAGCTCCACGGGATGATCGGCGGCAAGCCTTTGATCCTTCCCGCAAGACACCTGCTCAATATCATCGTCATCCTGATCACCGTTGTGCTCGGTGTGCTATTCACCCAAGCTGTAAGCGATCATGACTTGACCAAAGCCCTTTGGGTGCTGGGGATCGCCACTACCATCACTGGGCTCCTCGGAATTCATATGGTGATGGCGATCGGCGGGGCCGACATGCCTGTGGTCGTCTCCATGCTCAATAGCTATTCCGGGTGGGCTGCCGCTGCTGCCGGGTTTATGCTTTCCAACGATCTGCTCATCATCACGGGCGCTTTGGTGGGTTCGAGTGGTGCGATTCTAAGCTATATCATGTGCAAGGGGATGAATCGCTCGTTCTTGAGTGTGATTCTTGGTGGCTTTGGTGCCGCCGAAGGTACTGCAGTGGACATTGAAGGCGAGCACACCGAAATCAAGATCGACGGGACTGTTGATCTGATCCGCAATGCCAAAAGCATCGTGATCGTGCCTGGATATGGCATGGCGGTGGCACAGGCCCAGCACACGCTCTCCGAGATCGTCAAGGAACTCGAGACGGCTGGCACCAAAGTTCGCTTTGCAATCCATCCGATTGCCGGTCGACTCCCCGGCCATATGAATGTGCTTCTTGCCGAGGCCAATGTCTCCTATGACATCGTGCTCGAGATGGACGAGATCAACGAAGACTTCCCCGAAACGGACTTGGTGCTCGTCATCGGCGCCAACGATATCGTCAACCCCAGCGCCCTTGATGACCCCGCCAGTCCAATTGCCGGGATGCCGGTGCTTGAAGTCTGGAAGGCCAGGGATGTCATTGTGATGAAGCGAAGCATGGCCAGTGGATACGCAGGGATCGGCAACCCACTGTTTGTGAAATCAAACACCAAGATGCTCTTTGGCGATGCCAAAAAAAATGTCGACGCAATCCTCACCACCTACCGCACTGGATAACCTCGCTTTGTCCCACTTGAGCATCAACTGTTCACCAACATAAAAACGCCTCGAATTACTGTAATCCAAGGCATTGTCTCCACAAAGACGGATGCTCGAGGGCAACAGCGCGGGCTTGTCCCGTCAGAAGGCTGCGGTGCGGGCCTCTGATTGGGTAAAAATCGGGTGGGGTGATCCAGGGTTTTGGGTGCTGGTGGTGCCTTTGGTACCTGCATGTCTTCAATCACCTCACACCCCATATATATCCGAATATGAGGCCTTTTTTGGAGAATACAAGTCAATATCGGCTTTCCTCTAGCCGATAATTGACGCTGTATATACTTTGCTCACAAAACACCTCAAGTCCGTAGCCCGACTTGGCTTAGAAAATCTCAAAGAACTCACGAGGGAAATAGAGTGATTCGATGATTAACCATGAGCACCATCCCCAGCACGCTCCCGAGCTCTGGTGGGCCAAGCCACACGATCCGTCGATGTCGCTGCGATCTCAGATTCATACCATCCGGGATCAGCATGCCGATCGCCGGGCTGTCTTGGTTGCTCCTGACCAATGGCTCACCCATGGCGATCTCCATCGCCGAGCGCTGAGATTGACCCAAGCCATCAACGCTGCCCGCAAGGCCAACCCCGGCCCCATCGCCTGCCTCGTCGGTACCAACGCCTCGCTTTATGTCTGCCTGATCTGCGTCATCAACGCCAACGCCGACTTCTCCATGCTTGACCCGGCATCACCACCCAAGCGTAACCAACTCGCTGCCCAAAGCATCGACGCCCAAATCGTCCTCGTCGATCATACCACCGTCCACCTCGCTGCTGCACTCGTTGGCAATACCGGAATCATCATCAACATCGACACCGATGAATCCGAACAAGTCGATACTGAGTTCAACACTGATGATGCCTACCAAGAGGGCCGAGCCTTTATCTTCACCTCAGGATCAACAGGCCAACCCAAAGGCGTCATCCGCTCCTTTGCGAGCATGCTCCACTCCCAATACAACATCTCCGCCCGGCTCAGCTACGAACCAACCGACACCCTGCTCTACATGGGCTCACCTGGGCATGTCGGCACCATCAACGACGCCCTGAGCGTACTCCTCAACGGGCACGCATCGGTCGCATTGAGTCTCGAAAACCTCGACATCAGCGCAGTCTGGAAAGCCATCATCAAATACCAAATTACCAAAGCCTCCCTGGCACCGTCGCTTATGCGCGTCTGCCTGCGCTATGGTGCCGAGCATGAAAAAGCAACAAGCATGAAATGTGTCGCAGCCAGCGGCGAACCCTTGCTCCGAAGTGATATCGCCTTGTTTTATAGCCTCTTCGATGAATCCGTCCAACTCTGGCAGAGTTATGGCTCCACCGAATGCGGGCATATGTGCGCCGGATACTATTCCCCACAGGATGCAATCGGTATTGGTCCGCTCCCACTAAATAAACCTGCCAGTGATGTCCACATCGAAATCATCGACGAAAACGAGAATCCGATACTCCCCGGAAGCGAAGGCGATATCCGTGTTCGAACACCCGGACTCGCCGAGGGCTACACCACGGCATATCAATCCTCTAAAAATGGGTTCGGCTGCGATGAAGACGGACGCTATTTCATCACCGGCGACCGCGCCCAACTCCTCGACGATCACAAAATCGTCATCATCGGACGCGCCGATCGCCAAGTCAATATTCATGGTCGAAGGCTCGAACTCAGTGAAGTCGAATCCGCAATCCTCTCAATCAAAGGCACGATCGACGCATCAGTCGTTCTCCTTGAGCGAACCGATCAATCGCACCAGATCGCTGCGATGGTAAGCACTTCTGGCGAGGGTGATGTTCGTATGCTTCGCCGCGAGTTGGGCCTGCTGCTTCCCCAATCAGCAGTCCCTCGATTGATCCAGGTCGTTGACCAACTGCCCAAAACCATCACCGGAAAAACCGATGTGCAAGCAGTCACCCAAGCCCTACAAAGTGTGCATCTCCAATCGTGCACACACACTGCCCCCCAAGATGATCCCCCCATCGGCCCAACCGAAAACTGGATCGCGGACGCTTGGCAAGAGGTGATGCGAACGAAACGACGACCGGACAGGAATATCGGATTCGACGAATATGGCGGCGATTCACTCAACGCGATCAACCTCTGCCTCACATTGGGGCAACAGTTCGGTATCGAAGTCGGCATCAACTTCATCACTGACCACCCCACCATCGCCATGCAAGCCCAGTTTCTCCTGCAAAGCGATCAGATCGTCAAGCACAACCGCTTCGTCTGCCTCCAAAACACAGACACTGGCCCGGTGCTCTTCCTCTTCCCAGGACTCGGCGGGCACGCCTGGGTTTACCGAGCCTTTGCCAGAGAACTGGGCCAACAAACCTGCACCCTCATTGCCATCAATTACCTCACCTCAACGAACGCGAACAACCCAGCCCTACACCCAAAACACCTCGCTCAAGAAATCACCGCCCACCTTTCCTCCAATCAGCTGCAAAACCGTGAATTATTCTTCGCCGGATACTCAATGGGGTCGCTCGTTGCTTCAGGAGTTGCCAATGCGATCGAACAAACAGAAGCCCCCCCAACAATCCAAGCCCTCTTCTTGCTCGACCCATCCCCGCTCGCATCACCCACTCCATTGCGCAGAGGAATCAACTTCGCAAAGAAAGTGGTGAGACGATTCCGATCAACGAAACCTGAGCATGTGCTTGAACAAGCCGCACACCGCCATCTCGATATGGAAGTGCAGTGCACATCCAAAGCCCTGTATCAGTACTATCACCCGAACACGACTTCAATTGCCAATCATCGACCCTGCCGTGCCCTCTTCACACGCCAAGGTTACGCCAAAATGCCTTCAAACCACACCATCTTCGGCCATCACCTGCAAAACAATGATCTGACGGTACTCGAAGGCCTCAACCATCTTGATCTGCTCAGAGATAAAGGGGTCGCTCGGTGTGCTCAGTGGGTATGGGAGCATATCGAATCATACACCGTTGCGCCCCCCCCCTATTCCTTGCCCCTTTCAACCCCCTTACCTTCCACCGTCAAGGCTGCCCGATCCTGATGCCCAAACCAGGTATTGCGATCGGGCCTCTCATTCTGAGGCCTCCCGATCCCATATTTCTCCTCCAACAACTTCGTCACATCCTCCATCGTGGCATCATCTGCGACCCACCGCCAAATATCCGGAAAGTCTACCGAGCAGTTCGCACATTTGTTCGTATCCGAAAACCGGATCGGGCACCAGAACGACTCCACATTGCGAAGCATCTCCGACCCCAACGACCATACCCCCGTCATCCAATCACAATACAAACACCAGATCAGATCATGCCCGACCAACCCATCGAATTTCTGGCGCGACACATTCACCCACTCCCCCTGTTTGTGCTTTGGAAAGCGTAACAACCAAATCAAAAGTGGGTAAATCAACAATTCACCCAATCGCACGGCCCAAAACAAAGGCACCGCCAACGCCGAAACCCACAACGCCCCGTGATTGCGCCATCGCCCGACAAGTCGATTCAGAACCTTGACGATTCGAGGCCCATTGGCCACCCTTCGATGGGCCAACTCATGCCCCCACCCCCACACGGTCAGTCCAACCGCCTGCCCCACAATGCCGCCAAGCAATCCTTGCCAGCCAAAGGCGATCAAGCCTGCAATCGCAGGCCCAACCGTGAACCATGCCACCACCACATCAAGCCCGGGTGCCTTGCGACACACTTCCATCGCCCACATCCCAAAGCCCCCCATCTTTGCCATCACATGCAACGCCACCGCCCCACCGACCACCGCTGCAAACCCGATCCCGGCCATCATCGTCAAGTCACCCACGAGCACCTCCACCTTCAAGAGTCAACCAAGAAATCGTCATGCCTGAGGACAACCGGGCATCATCACCCTTTTATTCGCGCCGCAAAAAACTTACCGCGTCGCAATCCACATCAACACAAACCATCCCAACACATGCACCCCCGCAATGCCATAAAGCATCCACATATACCCCGGCTTGGAAACCTTGTGATTGATCACCCGCGTCACCAGAATCGCGCCGGGCCACCCCCCCCAACCACTCAAACGAGTGCAGCGTCTTCTCCTTGACCCGCCAACGACCACGCACCGCCTGGTATTTATCCCAAAGGTGCATCCCCGCACAAAGCAAACTCAACCCGAGGTAGTAGAAGAAGAATATTTTCCAGAGCATATCGATTCATCCTCACAATGTTCGCCATCGCCAAACTGCGACTCACCCCAAAGCATCAGGTTCATCATCGGCCAGGCCATGTGCCAGTAATTCGTTGGTTGGGCACATACTAAACCAATAGCCTGCTCCGTAAAAAACTCCCGCGCAATCGGTGAATCAAAGAGTCGATTCGTCATCGACCCCATCCAGTGTTGGAACGGAAGCGGGAAACTCGCCTTGGGTCGGTTGACAATCTCAGCGGGCAACTCATCTCGAAAAGCCCGGCGTAGCGCAATCTTCGTCTGCTCATGTTCACCCGCAATGTATTTCTGATCCATCGGCAGCTGCTCGGCACAGATCGCCACCTCATGATCCGCATAAGGCGTCCGCCCCTCGACACCGGCAAGCATCGTCGAAGTATCAAGCCTCTGAAGCAAGTTGGGCAGATTCATCCGACGCTGAAAACGTACATGCGCCTGCAAAGGAGACTCATTGGGCCCTTGCGACCGCACCTCATCAAACACCTGCTGATAGTGCGCCTTGAGCTCGGCATCCTCATTGGCACCATGATACCAAGGCTCACGCAACACCCCAGGTTTGAGCTCATCCGAGACCCATGCATTGGCTGCAAGATTGAACAATCCCCCATCGGTATCTTCCGTCCCATGCAAACCCGCCAGATACCCTGACGCTTGCTGCATAATCGGCCCATACCCGGCAAAAAGTTCATCCGCCCCTTCTCCTGAAATGGCCACGATATGCCCCTCTTTGCGCAGAGCCGCAGCCACCTCATAAATCGCCACCTCGTTGGGCGTCGACATCGGCACACCAAGCCGAGCAACCATCCACCACCAGCGATCCACGAATCTTGCCTCGGTGATCTCCACCTCCGTATGATTCGTACCAAGATCCTTGGCCAACAATTGCGCAAAGGAAAAATCATCAGAAAACCCTTTGGCTCTTGCCCCAGCGCAATAGGTATTGAGCTCGCCCAATGATCGCTTGGCTAAAAGCGTCGTGATCGCCGAATCCAACCCACCCGAAAGAAGCGTGCACATCGGCACATCCGTCCGAAGATGCCGATGGATCGAGTCCTCGATCGTTTGCCGAACCCCCTGCGTCGGCACACGCCCGGCATTGTCCCACCAATTTGCCGTCGTTGTCTCCATCGGCGAATCCAACACCAATCTGATCCACTGCCCAGGCATCAAGGTCGAAATCCCCTCAAACATCGTTCGCTGTCCAAGCGTCGTGCGGATCGAAGAGAGATACGCCGAAACCGTCACCGGATCGGGCTTGCGATCAACTTCTGGATGTTCAAGAATTGCCGGGATTTCAGAAGCAACAATCAACTGCCTCCCCCCATTGCCCTCAACCATCGCATAATAGAGCGGCTTGATTCCCATCGGATCACGCGCCATCATCACGGTGCGGGTTTGCGTATCAAGAAAAACAAAGCTGAACATCCCTCGAAGCTTGTCAATCGCCGATTCGCCCCAAGTGATGATCGCGTGCAAGAGCGTCTCGGTATCACAGTTCGATCGAAACACACACCCGAGCGATGCAAGTTCCAAACGCAGATCGTGATCGTTATAAAGTTCTCCGTTATACGCCAGTACATATCGTCCATCAACCGAGCACATCGGCTGATGTCCCCCCGGAGTCGGATCAATCACCGACAATCGACGATGCCCAATCGACCCGAGCCTCCCTTCCCAAACCCCGCTGTCATCAGGTCCCCGATGGGTCAGCCGATCGCGCATGCGCTCGATCAAAACACGAGAAATGCCAATTGAACGGGCATCAAGATTAAAAAGAGAAACAATTCCACACATGAATCACCTATCGGCGAACCTCAACAGATTTCATGCCAATTGTTTCCGCGGGGATGACATCGTACAAAACATCCTTCCTCTAACCTCTGCAAGCCCCCCCTATTATTTTACCCACAAGAGCA
>Ga0256839_1000066_pt1 | contig 133778 bp, 119 predicted proteins | sample 354166metaG_FD_185968 | JGI IMG/M metagenome (GOLD analysis project Ga0256839, IMG submission 185968) | Hydrothermal vent microbial communities from Mid Atlantic Ridge, Atlantic Ocean - 354-166 | ecosystem: Environmental > Aquatic > Marine > Hydrothermal vents | place: Atlantic Ocean: Mid...
TAAGGGATCGGGCGGAACTATCTTGCGGGGGTCGTGGCCGGCCTTGCCCTGCTCGTGATGCTGGTCGGTCCGCGGGAATTCCTGTCGCGGTTCCGTGCGGCCCTTCTGGCGCTTCCGGCCGCCATTGCCCTGTCCACCGGCTACATGCTGATCAAGAACGCCCTGCCGTATATGACGCCCTATTTCGCCGATGCCGCCCTGGCCGATCTCGACGCGTGGCTTCATCTCGGAACCGCCCCCTGGCGGCTGACCCATGCCCTGGCAGGGGGGGTGGTCCCCGTCGGTCTGCTCGAGACGGTCTATATCACCCTCTGGTCCTTTCCGGCGATGACGTTGCCGATCATCCTGGCCCTGACCGACCGGGATGCGGCCCGCATGCGGCGCATCCTCATCCTCTATGCCGCCGCCTGGGTCCTAATCGGCAATGTTCTGGCGCTTGCGGGGCTGTCCGTCGGCCCGGTCTATTACGACCGCCTCCTCGGCGGGGCGCGTTTCGCCGATCTGGCCGCGGCCCTGCAGCAGGGCGGCGTGACGACGTCCTCCTTCGGCATCATCCAGGAGCGGCTGTGGGAGGTCTATCGCCAGTCGTCGGTGGTGATCGGCTCCGGCATTTCCGCCTTTCCCAGCGTCCATGTCGCCGTGGCGACGGTGACGGTGATCTACCTTGCCGAACGCAGCCGCCGCTGGCTGATCCCCGGCGTGCCCTTTCTGGCGCTGATCCTGTTCACATCGGTCTATACCGGCTATCATTACGCGATCGACGGTTATGCCTCGATCCTTGTCATCCTTGCGCTCTGGTGGGCCCTGCGCCGCCGCGAGACGAAACGCGCCTGACGCGCCCGGCGTCGCCGGCAGGGTGGTGCGCTGTCTTGGGGCGCGGCGGTGCGCGAGGGGGCGCACGGAGGTGCGTGTGGGGCTGCGCCCTTCGCGCGCCGGCGCCGTGCCGATTCCGGCCCGGAAAGAGGCCGCTTCGCGGGGCGGGCGGGGGCGGAAGGCGGGGATCGATGGCCCCGGCAGGGATTGGCGGCGAAGAGAAGGCGGAGGGGCCGGAGGAGACGCAATGTCGCCAAGGAACGAGAAGGGCGCCGGGCTTTCCCCGCGCCGGCGCGGTGGGCGGAAGGCGCGGCGGGCGGCCCATGTCTCCCGGGCCGCGCCGGGGGGGCGCGTGGCCGCGTGCGACAGGCCGGGCGGGCTGCTCGTCATCGCCTGCGGCGCGCTGGCCCGCGAGATACGCAGCCTCGTCCGCATCAATGGCTGGGAACATGTCACGCTTCTGTGCCTGCCGGCCGATCTGCATCTCACCCCGGAGAAGATCCCCGATGCGGTGGGCGCCACTATCGCGGCCAATCGTGACCGCTTTGACGAGATTCTCGTGGCCTATGGCGATTGCGGCACCGGCGGCGAACTGGCGCGCCGCTGCGCCGCGCTCGGGGCAAGGATGCTGCCCGGCGCCCATTGCTACGCCTTCTTCAGCGGCGTTGCGGCCTTTGAGGCGCTGGAGGAGCCGGGGGCGTTCTATCTCACCGATTTCCTCGTGCGCCAGTTCGACGCCTTCGTGTGGAAGCCGCTCGGTCTCGACCGCCACCCCGAGCTCAGGGAGGCCTATTTCGGCCATTATGACAGGCTCGTCCACCTCGCGCAGGAGGACGATCCGGCTCTGGCCGCAGCGGCGGCCGAGGCGGCGGCGCGGCTCGGCCTTGCCTTCGAGCGCCGGTTCACCGGCTTCGGGGATCTGGCCCGGGCGCTCGAAGCGGCGGCGCGGCGGACGGGGAAGACGGGCGCCGCCATGCCGGCAAGGGGCATGGCGGGCCGGGAGGACGAGGTCGGGCGCTGATCCTGTCGGCCGGATCCGAAGGGCAGGGGCATCCTTTCCTGCACCGCGATGGGCGGCATGGCGGAGGATCCCGTCAATCCTGCCGGCGCGGGCCGACCCCGCACGCGAGGGCACAGGGCATCACAAGTGCCGATGGGCGCCGCGAGGGGGTGGTGCGAAGGGCGGCCGATTCGTTCGGGCTGATCGGTTCGGGGGCGCAGGTCCGCGGCACCGGTCACTGCGAGGGTCGGCGTGCCGGCCGGTGTCAGCCGATATAGTCGGCGCGCGAGAGGCCGTATTTGGCCATCTTCTCGTTGAGGGTGCGGCGCGGCACCTTCAGTTCCTCGATCACCTTGGCGACCGACCCCTTGTGCCGCCGCATGGCGTTGTCGATCAGCATGCGTTCGAAGGCCTCGACATATTCCTTGAGCGGCTTGCCCTCGGCCGAAAGCGCCCTTGGCGGCGCGTCGCGGTTCTCCTCCATCAGGAGCTGGGTGATCGACCCTTCGCCGCGCCGGCTCTGGAGGACGACCCGCTCGGCGAGGTTGATCAGCTGGCGGACATTGCCGGGCCAGGGGGCCTGCATCAGCTGGGCGGCGTCGGCGGCGGAGATCTCGGGCGGCGCGCAGCCGTAATCCTCGGCGAAGATCTCGAGATAGCGGTTGAACAGGGCGAGCACGTCCTCGCCCCGCTCGCGCAGGGGCGGCAGGCGCAGCCGCAGCGCGGCGAGACGGTAGAAGAGATCGGGCCGCAGCGCCTGTTCGGCGCCCATGCCAGCGTCGGGGTGGTTCGAGATCGAGACGATCCGCGGCAGTTCGACCGTCTCGTCCCCGTCGAGAAGTTCGAGCAGCCGCGCCTGCACCGGCGGTGGCAGCTGCTCGATGTCCTCGAGCACCAGCGTGCCGCCGCGGGCCGCTTCCATGGCCGGCGGTCGGGCCGGATCGTCGGCCGGTCCGAACAGGAGCCGCTCGAGCTCCTCGGGCGCATGGGCGGCACAGTTGACGGTCACGAGCCGGCTCCCCTGACGCGGGCCGGCGGCGTGGAGCGCATGGGCGACGAGGCTCTTGCCGGTGCCGGCCTCGCCCTCGATCAGCACGTGCCCGTCGGCCTGGGCGATGTCGAGGATCTCCTCGCGCAGCCGCTGCATCGGTGCCGAGGTGCCGACGAGCTTGCGCATCAGCGTGCTGCCGTCGGCCAGTTCGCGGCGCAGCTGGCGGTTCTCGAGCACGAGCCGCCGGGCCTGCAACGCCCGGCGCGCCAGATCGGACATCCGTTCCGGGTCGAAGGGCTTTTCGAGGAAGTCGTAGGCCCCGACCCGCATCGCCTCCACCGCCATCGGCACGTCGCCATGGCCGGTGATGACGATCACCGGCAGCTGCGAATCCATCGCCGACAGCCGCTTGAGGAAGGCCATGCCCCCCATGCCGGGCATCTTGATGTCGGTGATGACGATTCCGGGCCAGTCGGGGCCGATCTCGCCGAGCGCATCCTCGGCCGAGGCGTAGGTCACCGGCGCGAAGCCCGAAAGCGTCAGCCACTGGGCGATCGACTGGCGCATGTCCTCCTCGTCATCGACCACCGCGATCTTCAAGCCCTGTTTCGTTGCCATCTTTCTGCCTGTTCCGTTCTGCCTGTCACTGCCTGTCGTTCTTCCGGTGTCCTGTCCGCGAGCCTGCGGCGGGACATGGCCCGGCCCCGGCCCGCCGGGCCGGTCATTCGGCCGCGCGGCGCGGCTCTTCTTCCTGCCAGCCCGGCAGGTGGATCTCGAAGACGGCACCGCCCCGTTCGCCGTTGCGGGCCGAGAGGCGGCCGCCGAGATCGGCGACGATGCTCGAGGAAATGGCGAGGCCGAGCCCGAGCCCGTCCCCCGGTTTCTTGGTGGTGTAGAAAGGCTCGAACAGCTGGTCGAGATCGGCGATGCCCCGGCCGTTGTCGCGCACCGAGAGGAGCACGTTGTCGCCGCCCGTGAGCATGATCTCGATCCGCCGCTCCGCCTGGCCGCAGGTGGCGTCGATGCCGTTGCGGATGAGGTTCACCAGCACCTGTTCGAGGCGCATCTGGTCTCCCATCACCATCACCGGCCGGTCGGGCAGCATCGACTCGATGCGGACATTCTCGTCGCGGATCTGGGGGCGCATGATGTCGAGCGCGCCGCCGACCACCTCGCGCATGTCCACGGGTCTGAGTTCGTCGCCCCCCTTGCGGGCGTAGGATTTGAGCTGGCGGGTGATGGTGCTCATGCGGCTGATGAGGTCGTCGATCCGCTGGAAGGAGGCGATCGCCTCCTCGCGCCGGCCGCGCTGGAGCAGGAGCCGCGCCCCGGCCAGATAGGTCTTCATCGCCGCCAGCGGCTGGTTGAGTTCGTGGCTGACCGCGGCCGACATCTCGCCGAGCGCGGCGAGCTTCGAGGATTGCTCCAGCGACTGTTCGGCGACCTTCAGGTGGCGTTCGGCCTTCTCGCGTTCGGCGATCTCCTGCTGGAGGCGCTCGTTGAGGCGCCTGAGCGCGATCGATTCGCGTTCGAAGGCGAAGGAGCGGGTGAGGGCCCGGCGCGAAAGGATGTAGAAGGCGAAGGCGGCCAGCAGCGCAAAGGCCATCAGCTCGATGGCGATGATGCCGTTGATCCGCTCGCGCACCGGCTCGGTGGTCGAGAAATGGATGAGGCGCCAGCCGCGGAAGGGAATCCGCACTTCGCTGCGAATGATGCTGGTGCTGCTGCCCGGCGCGAAGCCCCCCGGAGCGAAACGCCAGTCGCCGAGCCGGTTGCGGGCCTCCTCGAGCGCCTTCTCGGGGGGCAGGGCGGCGAGGGCTTCCTCGAGCGGCCTGTCGCGCCAGGCGGGGTTCGAGGCGAGAAGCACCTCGCCGGTGCTGTCGGTGACGATGTAGCCGTCGAGCGTGCCGCGCCAGCCGGCCTCGATGCCCGAAAGGTCGGCCTCGGCGGCGATGACCCCGAGCGGCCTGCCGTCCTTCTCGATCCGGCGGGCGTGAAAGAAGCGTCGTCGCCCGGCCTCGTCGGAAGTGATGGCGAAGACGGTGCGCGACGTGCGCAAGGCGTCGATGAAGAAACGGGCCCGGCCCATGTCCCGGCCGAGGAGCTGCCGGTCGGTGGCGGCGACCACCTTGCCGGAAGCGTCGAGCAGGATCAGCGAACCCGGACCGATTTCCTTGAGATAGCTGATGAGACGGCGCGAGGTGTCGGCGAAGTCGCGTTCGGACAAGGCCTTGGCGAGAGCGCCGTCGCGCGCGAGAAGCAGCGGCACGGTCGTGTAGCGCTGCAGCTGGGCGGCGATGGCCGAGGCATGCAGCGCCAGCCGCCGCTCCGCTTCGGTCCGGGCCTTGCTGGCATAGCGTTCCGACAGGAACATGTGCGTGCCGATCACCACCGCGAGCGCGATGAGCACGATGCCGATCGCCACCAGCCGATAGAGGAGCCGATGTCCCTCTTTCTGCCCGCCCTCCGGGAGCGGATCGTCCAGGGCATCCTCCCCGGCCTCGGGCGTGGTCGATTCCCGCTTGTCGGAACGCGTGTCCATCATGGCGCGAATCTAGGCGAGCGGGGCGGGCGCCACAAGCGCTGCCCGCCGCCGGCAAGACGATGGGCGGCCCGGCGCCGGCATGGCGGTTCCTTCATGACCGCTTTGCGGCCGTTTGTGGTCAGGGAAAGGGGTGCAAGGCCGCGCGGCAGGTCGCGGCACCGGCGGACGGCAGGGCGGGCTGATGATGCGGCCGGGGCGCTTTCCCGGGAGGTGATGGCGGAGCCCGGTGCGGAACGAGCCTCGGGGGCGCGGGTCGATTTCCTGCTCCGGGGCGGCTGGGCGGGCGCCTTTCCCGGGAGGTGCTCTCCCGATCCGGTTCCGATAGAGGCCCCCATCCGGTGGCCCGCATCGCTCGGGGCGCCGGCAGCCCGTCAGACGCCGGCGAGCTGTTCTGCGAGCGCGCGGAAGAGAGGGGCGCCGTCCTCGTTGCCCTGATGGGGGAAGGCGGCCCGTTCGGGATGGGGCATCATGCCGAGCACGCGGCGGTTCTCCGAGAGGATGCCGGCGATGTCGGCCAGCGAGCCGTTCGGGTTGTCGAGATAGCGGAAGGCGATGCGCCCTTCGCCCTCGAGGCGCGCGAGCGTGTCGGGATCGGCGATGTAGTTGCCGTCGTGATGGGCGACGGGGATCGTCACCTCCGCCCCCGGCGCATAGCCGGCCAGGAACGGGCTTTCGCCGGTCTCCACCCGCAGCGGCACGTCGCGGCAGACGAATTTCAGCCCGGCGTTGCGGATGAGGGCGCCGGGCAGAAGACCGGTCTCGGTCAGCACCTGGAAGCCGTTGCAGATGCCGAGGACGGGGCCGCCGCGCTTCGCGAAATCGACGATGGCCCGGGCGACGGGCGAACGCGCGGCGATCGCCCCGCAACGCAGATAGTCGCCGAAGGAAAAGCCGCCGGGAATGGCGACAAGATCGGTGCCTTCGGGCAATGTCGCGTCCTTGTGCCAGACCATGACCGGCTCGGCGCCGGCCACCTCGCGGAGCGCGTCGGCGAGGTCGCGGTCGCAATTCGAACCGGGGAAGACGATGACGGCGGCTTTCATCTTCGCTCCTTGGCAGTCGGAGGCATCGGGCGGCGGTTCGGCCTATCTGCGGCCGCGGCGGGCCGGCCTCAGCGTTCGGCAATCTCGATCCGGTAATCCTCGATCACGGTATTGGCGAGCAGTTTCTCGCACATCTCGCGGGCCCGGGCCGCTGCCTCCTCGGCATTCCCGGCTTCCATGTCGATCTCAACGAGCTTGCCCTGGCGCACCTTGTCGATGCCGGCAAAGCCGAGCGTGGCAAGCGCGTGGCGCACCGCTTCGCCCTGCGGGTCGAGCACGCCGGGCTTGAGCATGATCTCGATGCGGGCCTTGAAGGGGTGGGGCATGGGCGTCTCCGGTGTCGGCGGGGATCAGTTGACGAGGGTGGGGCGCTTCGGAAAGCCGTTCGCGGGCAGAAGGCCGAAGCGGCGCGCAACTTCCGTGTAGGCGTCGGCCAGGTCGCCGAGCTCGTGGCGGAACACGTCCTTGTCGAGCTTGCGGCCGGTGCGGATGTCCCACAGCCGGCAGCTGTCGGGGGAGATCTCGTCGGCCACGATCAGGCGGGGATAGTCGTTTTCCCAGATGCGGCCGATCTCGATCTTGAAATCGACGAGGCGGATGCCGACCCCGAAGAACAGCCCCGAAAGCACGTCGTTCACCCGGAGGGCGAGATTGACCATCTCGTCGATCTCCTGCTGGCTGGCCCAGCCGAAGGCGGCGATGTGTTCCTCGGCGACGATCGGGTCGCCCAGGCTGTCGTCCTTGAGGTAGAACTCGACCAGGGGACGCGGCAGCTGGGCGCCCTCGTCCATGCCGAGCCGGCGGGTGAGCGAGCCGGCGGCGAAATCACGCACCACCACCTCGAGCGGGATCATTTCGGCCTCGCGCACGAGCTGCTCGCGCATGTTGAGGCGGCGGATGAAATGGGTCGGGATGCCGACATTGGCGAGGGCCAGCATGAAGAATTCGCTCAGCCGGTTGTTGAGCACGCCCTTGCCCTCGACAATCTCGTGCCGCTCGCCGTTGAAGGCGGTGGCATCGTCCTTGAAATACTGGATGAGCGTTCCGGGCTCCGGCCCCTCGTAGAGGATCTTGGCTTTGCCCTCGTAGATCAGCTTGCGCCGTGCCATGAGAGTGTTCCTTGCCGGCCGCGGCGGTGCGCGGCGATGGGGCTCATATAGGGAGAAGCCGGGAGAGGGGCAAGCCGCGGCAGCCCGTCGCAGGGCGCGATCTCCCGTCCCGATGCCGCCCTCCCCTTGCCCCGGGCGGGAATGCAGGTCATATCGGGCCCAAGGCTCGCCGCCCGTTCTTGCGCGCAGGCTGCAGGGACGGGCAGGGGAGACGAGGATGCCACAGGGATGACGGAGGATCCATGAGCGACATTTTCGACGAACGCGAAAACGCCTTCGAGGCCAAGTTCGCCCATGACGAGGAAATGCAGTTCAAGGCCCGGGCGCGGCGGGACAAGCTGCTGGGGCTCTGGGCCGCGGAGCTGCTCGGCCTTTCGGGCGAGACGGCCGAGGCCTACGCGCTCGAGGTGGTGAAGGCCGATCTCGAGGAGGCCGGCGACGAGGACGTGGTCCGCAAGCTCGTCAGGGATCTCGAGGGCAAGGCCGACGAGGCCGCCATCCGCGAGAAGCTGCGCGAATATCTCGCCGAGGCCAAGGCCCAGATCGTCGCCGAAGGCTGAAGATGCAGCGAAGGGCGGTGACTGCCCGCCGTGCCTGACGCGCCGGGCAGGCGGGGCGGGTGTTCCGCATGCGGACGGCGCCCTTGCCCCTGCGCGGCGGGTGCCTGCGGAGAGGTGCGCCCGTCATGCGCAATTTCCCGTGAGCGCCGCCATGCGCCGCTCCGTCCGCCTACTCAAGCGGCGACCGGCTTGCCCCGGCTCCGCGGCTTGAGTAGGGTGCGCTCCGACCGCGGCGTTGCATGCCGGCGTTGCGCCATCGGGCCGGGAGGCTCCGGGGCGGTGGCCGGCGGGCAGGGTCGCGCGAGCCGCACGATGACGCGACGCGTCCCCATTCCCAATTCCAAGGAACGAGGTTTCCATGTTCATCACGCCTGCCTATGCCCAGACCGCCGGTGGTGGCGCCGCCGGAGGGCTCGCCAGCTTCGTCCCGCTGATCCTGATCTTCATCATCATGTATTTCCTCCTGATCCGCCCCCAGCAGAAGAAGCTCAAGGAGCACAGGGCGATGATCGAGTCGCTGCGCCGGGGTGACGTGGTCGTCACCCAGGGCGGCATCATCGGCAAGGTCGTCAAGGTTCGCGAGGACGAGGCCGAGATCGAGATCGCCAACGGCGTGCGGGTCAAGGTGGTCAAGCATACCATCCAGCAGGTGATGAACCGCACCGAGCCTGCCGGGGGCGAGTGACGAATCCGGGGGCCTCGGCGCCTCCCGCCCCGCCGCAAGACGCTGTCATCCCGCCATCGGAGCCACGAGATGCTGGACTTTCCCGCCTGGAAGAAGGTGCTGATCTGGGGGATCTGCCTCCTCGGCGTGATCTTCGCCCTGCCCAACCTGTTCTATGATCGGGTCGATCGCCACAACCAGGCGTTGCGCAAGATCGAGGCCGGCGCGCCGCGCACGCCCGCGCTCGAGGCCGATCTGGCCGCCTGGCCCGACTGGCTGCCCTCGACGATCGTCAATCTCGGGCTCGATCTGCGCGGCGGCGCGCATCTTCTGGTCGAGGTCGAGGTCGAGAAGGTGTATGCCGAACGGCTCGACAGCTACTGGCCCGAGCTGAGGGACAGGCTCCGCAAGGCCCGGGCGACGGTCGGCCCGATCCGCCGGCTCCAGAGCCCGCCCGAGGAGTTGCGCATCCGCATCGGCAAACCCGAGGCGATAGACCAGGCCGCGGCCATCGTGCGGAAGATGGCCACGCCCGTCGCCTCGCTCACGGGCGGCGGGGCGACCGACATCGAGGTGAAGACCCAGGGGGACGTGCTCGTCATCCGGCTTTCGGAAGCCGAGAAGCGCGCCATTCTCGACCGCACGGTGCAGCAGGCGCTCGAGATCATCCGCCGCCGGGTGGACGAGGTCGGCACCCGCGAACCCACCATCCAGCGGGTCGGGGAACGGCGGATCCTGATCGAGGTACCGGGTCTCGGCTCGGCCGCCGAGCTCAAGAAGCTGATCGGCACCACCGCGCGGCTGACCTTCCACCCCGTGATCGGCCGCACCACCAGCGGGAACACCCGGCCGAAGGCGGGGCAGATCGTGCTGCCGGCGGCCGACGAGCCCGGGCTGTGGTACATTCTGGACAAGACCCCGGTCGTGACCGGCGACGAGCTCGTCAACGCCCAGCCCGCCTTCGATCGCAACGGCCGGCCCTCCGTCACCTTCCGCTTCAACCCGGCCGGGGCGCGCAAGTTCGGCAAGTACACTTCGGAGAATGTCGGCAAGCCCTTCGCGATCGTGCTCGACGACAAGGTGATCTCCGCCCCGGTGATCCAGGAACCGATCCTCGGCGGTTCGGGGCAGATCACCGGCAGCTTCACCGTCGATGAATCGACCCGCCTTGCGGTGCTGCTCAGGGCCGGGGCGCTGCCGGCGCCGCTCGACATCCTCGAGGAGCGCACCATCGGCCCCGAGCTGGGGCGCGATTCGATCGAGGCCGGCAAGATCGCCGCCATCGTCGCCTTCGTGCTGGTGATGGCCTACATGTGGGCGAGTTACGGCCTGTTCGGCATCTTCGCCAATGTCGCGCTGCTCTTCAACGTCGCCCTGCTCTTCGCCCTGCTTTCGGTGATCGGTGCCACGCTCACCCTGCCGGGGATCGCGGGCATCGTGCTGACGATCGGCATGGCGGTGGACGCCAACGTGCTGATCTTCGAGCGGATCCGCGAGGAGCTCAGGGGCGGCAGGAAGGTCGCCCGGGCGATCGAGCTGGGTTACGAGAAGGCCTTTTCCGCCATTCTCGACGCCAACATCACCACGCTGATCTCGGCCGTCATCCTCTTTGCCATGGGCTCCGGCCCGGTGCGGGGCTTCGCCGTGACGCTCGGCATCGGCATCATCACATCGGTCTTCACCGCCATCTGGGTGACCCGGCTGCTCATCGCCGGCTGGGTGGCGCGCAGGCGGCCGAAAACCCTCGATCTGTGACGGGAGACTGATCCAATGCGCCTCAAGCTCGTTCCCGACGATACGAAGATCGATTTCTTCTCCACCTCCCGCATCAGCTTTGCGGCCTCGCTGGCGGCGATGGCGCTCTCGGTCATCCTGTTCTTCGTGATGGGGCTCAACTACGGTATCGACTTCCGCGGCGGCACCACCATTCGGACCGAGAGCCCGAACCCGGTGAATGTCGGCGCCTACCGCAAGGCGCTCTCGAAGCTCGATCTCGGCGATGTCGTGATCTCCGAGGTGTTCGACCCGACCGCGGCCCTCAAGGACGAGAAGAAACATGCCGCCATCATCCGCATCGGCGTGATGAAGGGGCAGGAATCGGTGCCGGCCGAAACCATCGCGGCCGCTGAGGTGGCGCTCAGGACGGTGGACCCGGACATCCGCTTCACCTCGGTCGAGAGCGTCGGCCCCAAGGTGTCGAAGGAGCTGATCCGCACGGCGGTGATCGCGGTGCTGCTGTCGATCGCGGCGGTCCTGTTCTACATCTGGCTGCGCTTCGAATGGCAGTTCGCCCTTGGCGCGGTCTTCGCCCTCATCCATGACGTGACGCTGACGATCGGGGTCTTCGCGCTTTTCCAGATCCGCTTCGACCTCTCGATCGTGGCCGCGCTTCTGACCATCGTCGGCTATTCGCTCAACGATACCGTCGTCGTCTTCGACCGGGTCCGGGAGAACCTGCAGAAATACAAGAAGATGCCGCTCATGAAGCTGCTCAACCTCTCGATCAACGAGACGCTCTCGCGCACGGTGATGACCTCCTTCACCACGCTTCTGGCGCTGATCGCGCTTCTGGTGCTGGGGGGGGACGTGATCCGCGACTTCGTCTTCGCCATGACCTGGGGCATCGTCGTCGGCACCTATTCGTCGATCTTCATCGCCTCGGCCATTCTCCTGCGTTTCGGCGTCAAGCGCGACTGGTCGAAGCCCGACAAGGGTGCGGGGGGCACCCGCTTCGGCGATGCCCAGGTCTGACATGCCGCCGCCCCGACCGGCGGCGGCGAGGGATGCCTCCCTTCGGCCGGCCGTCCGCCACCCTGCCGCAGGAGGAGGCGGACGATGATCGAGATGCGCGCCGTCCGCCCCGGCGAAGGGCCGGTGATCGACGCCTATGGCGCCGACGGTTTCCGCATCAACGGCGTGGTGTATCGCGGGCCGGTGCTGGTGCTCGGCGAAGGCGAGGTGCTGCCCTGGGGCGGGCTCGACGACACGGCCCGCATCGCCCGCGAGGTCGGCCGCTTCGAGGTGCTGATCGTCGGCACCGGCGTGCGGATGCGGCCGCTGCCGGGACCGCTCCAGGCACTGGCCGCGAGCGAAGGCTTCGGGGCCGAGAGCATGAACACGCCCGCCGCCTGCCGCGCCTACAACGTTCTTCTGGGCGAGGCGCGGCGCGTGGCCGCCGCCCTCGTGCCGACGGGCGGGCCTTCCGACCGGCCGGCCGCCTGACGCCCTGTCCGGGGCTTCGGACTCCCCTGGTCGAAGGCCGGTCGTGCGATCTCCCCGCCGTCCGGGAGCGCTTCAGGGGACATCCCTGCCGGGGTGGGGCAACGGGTCGCCCCGGCGCCGGCGCATGATCCCGTCGTCGCCCGCTTTCCCCTTCCAACCGCCGGTCAAGCCTCTATATTGGCAGCAGAGTCGGGGGAAGGGTGCCAGACCCGCCCCGCAAAGGGAATTCGTCACGCGACAGGACAACAAGAAGGGGGACTGACCAATGGCTCTGGAACTGCCCGATCTGCCATATCCGATGGATGCGCTCGCCGATCTCGGCATGTCGGAGGAGACGCTGCACTATCATCACGATCTCCACCACAAGGCCTATGTGGACAACGGCAACAAGCTCATCGCCGGCACCGAGTGGGAAAACAGGCCGATCGAGGAGATCGTGCGCGGCACCTGGAATCCCGATGCATGCGAACAGAACGGCATCTTCAACAACGTTGCCCAGCACTGGAACCATACCCAGTTCTGGCAGATGATGGCGCCGGGCGAGAACAAGAAGATCCCCGGTGAGCTCGAGGCCCGCCTCAAGGACGCCTTCGGCTCGGTCGATGCCTTCAAGGCGGAATTCGTCAAGCAGGGCGGCGCCCAGTTCGGTTCGGGCTGGGTCTGGCTCGTGGCCGGTAAGGACGGCACGCTCAAGGTCACCCGCACGCCGAACGGGGTGAACCCGCTGGTGTTCGACCAGACCGCGCTTCTGGGTTGCGACGTGTGGGAGCATTCCTACTACATCGACTATCGCAACAAGCGGCCGGCCTATCTCGAGAACTTCCTCGAGCGGCTGGTGAACTGGGAAAACGTCGCCGAGCGGCTCGCATCGGCCTGAGGCTGCCGGCGGCCCGAAGATCGTCCCGCACCCCGCCCATGCGGCGGGGTGTGTGCGTTGTGACACGGCGCCTGCCGACATGCGGTCGCACTGCCTGCGGAAACATTTGCAAGCGGCGTCGGGGTTGCTAAGTTCCGCCTGCCGGAAAGCGACAGGGGGCGGGCATGGCAGGCAGATCGGGCAGGAGCATCACCGCGGCGCTGGCGGCCGCGCTTTTCGCGGCGCTGGCGCTCTATCTGGTCAGGGGGGGCGAGGAAAAGGCTCCAGAAGCCGCGTCCGACGCAGCCGGGCAGAGGCCGGCAGAAGCGCCGATGCGGGAAAAGACGCGCCCCTTGCCGTCGCCCGCCCGCTCTCCCGAAACGGCGGAAAACCGGCCGGCCGGCGCGGCGGCGCAGGCGCCCGTCTCGGCCGAGGGCAGGAAGCCGGTCGAAGGCAGCACCGCCCCCCCCTCGTCCGGCAAGGAGGCTGTCGGCACCGCGCCGGGCACGGAAAGGGCGGAAAGGCAGCTCGCAAGACCCGCCGACCGCCCCCGTTTCGACATCGTCCGGGTCGATCCCGAAGGGTCGGTCGTCGTTGCCGGGCGCGCCGCGCCGGGCGTGCGGGTCGAGATCCTGTCGGGCGATACGGTGCTGGCCGAAACGACGAGCACGGCCGATGGCAGCTTCGTCGCCCTTTTCGACCTGCCGCCGGGCACGGAACCGCTGGCGCTCGTCCTCAGGGCCGAGGGGCTGACCTCGCCGCGCACGATCATCGTCACCCTGCCGGCAGTGGCATCGGCCGCGGGCGGCGAAGCGGCGGAGGGCGGCGCCACGACGGTCGGGGCGGTGGAAGAAACGGTGCCTTCCCCGTCTTCTCCGTCTTCTCCGGGAGGTTCAGCACCTTCTCCCGTTGGCAATGGGAAAGGCGTGCCGGCCGGGGCACGGCCGGAGGAGGCCCCGTCGGCGGCAAGTGGCGAAAGAACGCCGGCTGATGCCCGGAAGGAGGCGGTCGGCGACGGGAGACGCCTGGCGGCAGGCACGGCGGCAGAAGCGCCCGCCGCTCCCGCCGCCACGGCGCCCCCTTCCGGCGGGGCGGCCGCCCGGGCGGGTGCGACGGGCAAGCCTGCCGGAGGGGCGGCGGTCATGCGCACGGCTCCCGATGCGGCTGCGGGAGAAGGGGCAACCGCCGCCAGCCGGGGCGGCGCCGCCAGCGGGAAAGGGCGCCCGGCGGAAGCAGCGCGAGCGAAGGCACAGGCCATGGCGGAGGCCTCCGCAAGCTCTTCCCCGACCGTCTCCGCCCCGGCGGCGAAGGAAGAGCCCGCCCTGCCGCCTTCCTCCGCCCCCATCCGGAAGATGGCCGAGGGCGCGGACGGCGCCTGGAACAAGCCGGTCGCGCCGCCCCCCTCGTCTGCGGCACAGGGCAAGGTATCGGGGCAGGCCGCAACCACCGGCGGAGAGGCCCTGCCGACCTCGCCTTCGCTCGAGGGAACGGCGGCCGCTGCGCGTGAGGCAGCCGGCAGCGGCAGAGAGGCCGGCAAGACAGGGGGGGCACCCCTGACGGCGGAGATGGGCGCCGCAGGACCTCGCATGGCCGAAACGGAAGGGCAGGCCGTTCCCGAAGCGCCGCCGGGGGGGCGGAAGACGGCTCCGGCTCCGGCTCCAGCAGCGGCGGATGCGGAAGCGGAAACCTCCGTCCCGCCCCGCCGGGGATCTGCGACGAAGGAAACCTCCACCACCCCGACGGTGATCGCCGTCGGCGAACAGGGGGTCGAGGTGTTGCAGGCAGACGAAAGCCGGCGGCCGACAACGCGCATCGCCGCCATCACCTACGATCCCGAAGGCGAGGTGGTGGTTGCCGGCATCGCCCCCGAGCGCATGCGCGTGCGGCTCAAGGCGGATGCGCGCCCGATCAAGGAATTGCTCCCCGAGGAGGGTGGGCGCTGGCGGGCCCGTCTGCCGGAGTTGCCGCCCGGAACCTATGATCTGTCGGTCGAAGCGGTGGACGAGAGCGGCCGAGTTGTCGCGCGCGACACCACCCCCTTCCGCAAGGAGAGCCCGGCCCGCGTGGCGGAGGCCAAGGCGGCCGCCGCGGCGCGGAAGAACCCGCCGCTCGTCACCGTCACGGTGCAGCCGGGCAACACGCTCTGGGGCATATCGCGGCGCCATTACGGAGGCGGGCGCTTCTATGTCTGGATCTATGACGCCAATGCCGACAGGATCCGCGACCCCGATCTGATCTATCCCGGGCAGGTCTTCGTCATCCCCGATCGTCGGCCGCTCCTGCGCGAGGATGTGATGAAGCGTCCCTGACGGGCCCTGCGCGCCGCCGCCTGTCACCGGGGGCACGTCCGCAGGACGGGGCCGTGCCGGCTCTCGAGACCTTGACACCGTGCGGGCCGTCTCCACATCCTGAGCGTGTGGTGCGGTCTCCTGTCCGCCTCTCGACGAGCAAGGAGGGAAGGTGACGATGAAACGGCTCCGGATCGGCCTGATGGTTGTCATGCTCGGGGCCGCGGGCTTTCCGGCGGCGCCGGCGGCGGCTCTCGAACAGTTCAGCTATTGCGGCAGCATCGAGGTGACGGGCCTGCCGCGGGGCGGATTTCTGAACATGATACCGCCGGCGCAACGGCGCATGGTGATCGGCATGCATGTCGGGCCGACGGGGATCGTGCCCGAGAAGCCCGCATCCTGCGCCTATGTGAAGCTCGGCAGGCCCGCGGGAGGCCTCTATCATCCGCGGATCGTCGTGTGGTCGGACGTGCCGGGGGCGCGCCCCTATCATGCCGACATCTATTCCGATCCGAAGGGGATCTGGGGACATCGCCGGAACGAGCCGAGCGATGCCAGCCCTGCAGGGTTGATGGCGCGCAATCGCGAGATGGAAGCCTATCTCGACAACGCCGCCGGCACGCCGGTGCTGGCCGCGGTATTGAAGGCGATCTCCCGCGGGCGGAAGACGGTGGGCTTCCGCCGCACGCTGAAGGCGGCGCTGCCTCTTGCCGGCGGGATGACGGTGACGGTCCCCACCCGTTACCGGCTCCACGACCTGACCGCCGACGCGCCCTTCCCGCCCCGGATCGAAAGGCTTTTCCGCAAGGGCGAGCGGCGGCGCAAGCCCCACAGCCCCGATTGGCGGCCGATCACCATTCGCGCCGCGCTGGTGCCGCGTTGAGATGGCGCACCGGCCGGCGGATTGCCTCGTGGCAGGCGGGGGGAGGCGATGCCGGTTCCGGTGCGGGAAAGGGCACGGGAAAGGGCGGCTCTGGCCTTTTCCTGTGCCCGCGCCTATGAGGGCGCAGGAAGCCCCCGAACCGCCGATGGCACGGGAAGCGGGGGGCTGCGAAGAAGGAGCTCGCGCGTGCGCACCACCATCACCGAAGGCTTCTTCGATCGACGCAAGGCCGGCGCCTGGCGGGTGATCCGCCGCGTGGCCCCCTATCTCTGGCCGAAGGGGGCGCCGGGGTTGCGGCTGCGGGTGGTGCTGGCGATGGTGGCGCTCGTGCTCTCGAAGCTGGTGACGGTGGCCGCGCCATTCTTCTACAAGGCCGCGGTGGATGCACTGGCGCAGCCGGGCGGCGGGGCGGCGGTCGGCATGGCCGGCGTCGGGGCGGTCGGCCTCGTGGTGGCCTACGGTCTCGCGCGGGTCGGCGGGGTGGGCTTTGCCCAGCTGCGCGATGCGCTGTTCGTGCGGGTCGGTCAGCGGGCGCTGCGTCAGCTCGCCCTCGAAACCTTCCGCCACATCCATGCCCTGTCGCTCCGCTACCACATCGCCCGCAAGACCGGGGCGCTCTCGCGCATCATCGAGCGGGGGGTGAAGGGCATCGAGTTCCTGATGCGCTTCATGCTGTTCAATCTCGTGCCCCTGGTGCTCGAGCTGCTGATGGTGGCGGTCATCTTCTGGTGGGTCTTCGATCTGCGCTATCTCGCGGTGGTGGCCGTCACGATCGCGCTCTATGTCTGGATCACCTTCCGGCTGACGGAATGGCGGGTTCGCATCCGCAAGGAGATGAACGAGCAGGACGCCGAGGCCAACCAGAAGGCGATCGACAGCCTGCTCAACTTCGAGACGGTCAAGTATTTCAACGCCGAGGAGTGGGAGGCAGGGCGTTACGATGCGGCCATGGCCGGCTATGAGCACGCGGCGGTGAAGACCGGCGTCTCGCTGGCGATCCTCAACTTCACCCAGGCGCTGATCATCACGCTCGGCCTCGTGGCGGTGATGGTGATGGCGGCGCTCGAGGTCGAGGCCGGGCGGCTCACCGTGGGCGATTTCGTCATGGTCAACGCCTACATGATCCAGCTCACCATGCCGCTGAACTTTCTCGGCACGGTCTATCGGGAGATCCGCCAGGCGCTGGTGGACATGGCCGACATGTTCGAGCTGCTCGACCAGAAGCCCGAGATCGTCGAGAAGCCCGACGCGAAACCGCTCGAGGTGCGTGAGGGCAGGGTCGAATTCGACCATGTGCATTTCGGTTACGAGCGCAACCGGCCGATCCTGCGCGGCGTGAACTTCACCGTCCCCGGCGGGCGCTCGCTGGCGATCGTCGGCCCGTCGGGTTCGGGCAAGTCCACCATCGCCCGGCTGCTGTTCCGGTTCTACGATGTGTGGGAAGGTGCGATCCGTATCGACGGTCAGGACATTCGCGACGTCACCCTCTCGAGCCTGCACCGGGCGATCGGCATCGTCCCGCAGGACACGGTGCTCTTCAACGACACGATCTACTACAACATCGCCTATGGCCGGCCCGAGGCCAGCCGCGAGGAAGTGGAGGCGGCGGCCAGAGCGGCGGCGATCCACGACTTCATCGTCTCGCTGCCCGAGGGCTACCAGACCCTCGTCGGCGAGCGCGGGCTCAAGCTCTCGGGGGGCGAGAAGCAGCGGGTGGGCATCGCCCGCACCCTGCTGAAGGATCCGCCGATCCTGGTGCTCGACGAGGCCACCTCGGCGCTCGACAGCGAGACCGAGCAGGAGATCCAGGATTCGCTGCGCCGTCTCGGGCGCGGCCGCACCGTGCTGATGATCGCCCATCGGCTCTCGACCGTGGTCGAGGCCGATCACATCATCGTGCTCGAGAAGGGGCGGATCGTCGAGGAAGGCACCCATGAGGCGCTCCTGGCCGCCGGTGGCCGCTACGCCACCATGTGGCAGCGCCAGCAGGCCGGTGAGGAGGGCGCTTCTCCCGAAGCGGCCGAATAGGGCACGCAACCCTTGTCCCCCGGCCCGGCATGCACTCCCCGGATGAACGGACGGGCCGCCCTCGCCTTGACAGAATGTCGCACCTGCCCGCAGGATGAAGGCGGGAGCAGGAAAGGGAGGTTGCCATGCTCGTCAAGCAGATACTTGCCGCCAAGCCCAACGGGAACGAGGTGCTGACCATCGCGCCCGAGGCGACGCTCGCCGAAGCGGCGGCGCTTCTGGCCGCGCGGCGGATCGGTTCGCTGGTGGTCTCGGAAGACGGAACAACGCCGCTCGGCATTCTCTCGGAGCGCGACATCGTGCGCGAGGTCGGCCGGCAGGGCAGTGCCTGCCTGGCGCGTTCGGTGGGCGAGATCATGACGCGCAAGGTCAGCACCACCCGTCCCGACGAGGATGCCGACAGCGTGCTGCGGAAGATGACCGAAGGCCGTTTCCGTCATCTGCCGGTGATGGAGGAGGGCCGCATGATCGGCCTGATCTCGATCGGCGACGTGGTCAAGGCCCGGATCGACGAGCTCGCGATGGAAAAGCAGGCTCTCGAGGGCATGATCATGGGGCATTGAGGGTCGCACCGGAGCGTTCCCCGACACGCTCTGCAAGCGATGGCGGCCCTGCCCGCGTCGGGGGCCGCCCCGTGCTTCGGAGCCTCCGCGCCCTCAGCCCACCCGCACCAGGCCGGTGCGGAAGCGGCGGGCGTTTTCCCGATAATGGCGGGCCGATTCGCGGATGGCTTCGATGGCGGCGGCGTCGAGCGTGCGCACCACCTTCCCGGGCGCGCCGAGCACCAGCGAATTCGGTGGAATCTCCTTCCCTTCGGTCACCAGCGCGCCGGCGCCGATCAGGCAGTTCTCGCCGATCTTCGCGCCGTTGAGGATGATCGCCCCCATGCCGACGAGCACGTTGTCGGCAATGGTGCAGCCGTGCAGCATCGCCTTGTGGCCGATGGTGCAGCCGGCACCCACCGTCAGCGGAAAGCCCATGTCGGTATGCATGACGGTGTTTTCCTGCACATTGGTGCCGGTGCCGATGCGAATCGGTTCGTTGTCGCCGCGCAGCGTGCAGCCGAACCAGACCGAGGCGCCGGTCTCGAGGATCACCTTGCCGATGAGATGGGCGTCGGGGGCGATCCAGACGTCGCCGTCCTCGGGCAGGGTCGGGGCGATGCCGTCGAGGGCATAAAGGGGCATGGGCGTTCTCCCGGAAGGTTCCGGCGGACGGGGCTTTCGTCAGCCCCGTTGATAACCGGATTCGAATTCCTGCATCAACCGGCGCACATGATCGACGAGGCCCGGCCGGCGGCTCCGGCGCCAGCGCTCGGCGGTGATGATGGCCCTGAGGCGCTCGGCGGTGCAATCGACATCGTCATTGACGAGAACGTAATCGTATTCGGCCCAGTGGCTGATCTCTTCATGGGCCTTGGCCATGCGGCGGACGATCACCTCCTCCGCGTCCTGTCCGCGGCCGCGCAGCCGCTCTTCGAGCGCGGCGATCGAGGGCGGCAGGATGAAGATCGACACCACGTCGTCGGCCAGATCGGAATTGCGGATCTGCTGCCCGCCCTGCCAGTCGATGTCGAACAGGATGTCGCGCCCTTCCTCGATCGCCTCGAGCACCTGGGCACGCGGCGTGCCGTAATGATTGCCGAAGACCTCGGCATGTTCGAGCAGTTCTCCGTCCGCGGCCATGCGGGCGAAGGTCGCCCGGTCGATGAAATGGTAATCGACCCCGTGAACCTCCCCCGGCCGCGGCGGCCGGGTGGTGACGGAGACCGAGAAGCGGATCGCCGGATCCCATTCCATCAGCCGGCGTGCGAGGGTGGACTTGCCGGCGCCCGACGGCGAGGAAATGATGATGAGGAGCCCCCGGCGCGCCGGATCGCCGGGGCGGTCGTGGAGGCAGGGCGCCTCGGTTTCGGCCGACATGGCATTTCTCCCCTGACTGGCATCGGCGGGGCAGCCGGGCACGCATGGCCCGCCCCTTGCCGATGGCGGGCGCATCTTGTCGATCGGGGCGGCGAGGTCAAGGGAGGGCCGGGGTCCGCCACCTTCGGCGGCATGCAGGGGCATGCGGAATGCGGGCATGCGCGGGAGCGTCGGCGGGGGGCGGCCCGGGGCATGTTGCCGGCGACAGGAACCGCTCTTGCGCTTCCCGAACATGCGAAGACGAGAGGTTGGCGCGCCCCGGGGCATGCGGATGAACGCGGTACGCTCGGAGAAAGGCAGGTCCGCCGACGGCCCTTTCCCGCAGTCTTTCGGAAAAGGCGGCAAAAATTGTCGGCATCGTTAACACTTGATTAAGCATTTTGCGGCAGCTTGCGCGCAACAGGCCGGGCCATGACCGGAAGGCGAGGGAGAGAGACGATGGGGCGCCGTGCGATCCGCCGACTGTTCGATTACTGGGAAGAATTGCGGGCCGGCCGGCCGGCGCCGACGCGTTCCGAGATCGACCCCGCCGCCTTCGAGGACGTGCTCGAGCACGCCTTCCTGCTCGAGGCGGCAGCTCCCGGCAACATCCGCTTCCGCCTCGCCGGACTCGGCCTGTGCACGTTGATGGGGATGGAAGTGCGGGGAATGACGCCGCTTTCGCTCTTCACGCTCGAAGCGCGCCCCCGCGTCGCGGCACTGATGAACCGGGTTTTCGGGGCCGAGGCCTTCGTCGATCTGGAGATGGTGGCCCGTGAGGAGGGCAAGCCGCGTCTCGAGGCGCAGATGATCCTCCTGCCGGTCCAGAGCGATACCGGCGTCTTCGATCGGGCGCTGGGCTGTCTGGTGACGCAGGGCGAGATCGGTGCGTCGCCGCGGCGCTTCTCCCTCGAGAAGGGGCGGGCGACGCGCATCATTGCCTGCCATCCCCCGGCGCCGCCGCGCTGGCGCAGCGCACCGATCGCGGGCTTCGCGGCGCCGCCCGCTCCCGGTTTCGACATCGGTGACGGGGCGGTGCCGGGTCGCACCTCCCTTGTCGGCGCGGACCCTGTCGCCGAGCGCCTCCGCCGTGCGCGGCTCAGGGCCGAGGCGCTGGCTCTCACCCGCCGGCACGCTGCCGAGCGCCGGGCCGACTGGGGCCGCGCCGGCGGCGCGCCCGCTCCCCGTCTGCGCCTCGTGGTGGACAACGGAAAGCGCGGCTGAAGGGGATGGACAACGGGAAAGGTCGCTGAAGGGGAGGCGTGTCGGCAGGGGCCTCCCCGGCCCTGTCGGAAGCGAGTGTTTCCGATGGGCGCCCCGTGCCGCTGTTCCCGGCCCGATCCGTCGCGGCCCCGCGTCCCGCCTTCAGACGGCGAGGCGGGCTTTTCCGTTGTCCTTGCCGAGCTCCTCGGCGACGAGGAAGGCCAGCTCCAGCGCCTGGGAGGCGTTGAGCCGCGGGTCGCAGGCGGTGTGATAGCGGCTCGAGAGATCCTCCTCGCTCACCGCCCGCACCCCGCCGGTGCATTCGGTGACGTCCTTGCCGGTCATCTCGAAATGCACCCCGCCGGGATAGGTGCCCTCGGCGCGGTGGATGGCGAAGAATTCCTGCACCTCGCGCAGCACCGCATCGAAGGGGCGGGTCTTGAAGCCCGAGGCCGACTTGATGGTGTTGCCATGCATCGGATCGCAAGACCAGACCACCGTCCGCCCTTCGCGTTCGACGGCGCGGATGAGCCGCGGCAGGTGGTCGCCGACCTTGCCGGCCCCGAAGCGGGTGATGAGTGTGAGCCGCCCGGGCTCGTTCCCGGGGTTGAGGATGTCGATCAGCTTCAGAAGCTCGTCCTCGGTGATCGAGGGGCCGCATTTGAGGCCGATCGGGTTCTGCACGCCGCGGCAGAACTCGACATGGGCGCCGTCGGGCTGGCGCGTGCGGTCGCCGATCCACAGCATGTGCCCCGAGCCGGCGATGGGCAGCCCGGTGGTCGAATCGATCCGGCAGAGCGCTTCCTCGTATTCGAGCAGCAGCGCCTCGTGGGAAGTGTAGAACTCGACCGTCCGCAGCTTGGTCGATGTGTCGGGGTTGACCCCGGCGGCCGACATGAATTCGAGCGCATCCGAGATGCGGTTGGCGATGGCGCGGTAACGTTCGGCCTCGGGGCCTTCGGTGAAGCCGAGCGTCCAGGAATGCACCTCGTGGATGTCGGCATAGCCGCCGGTCGAGAAGGCCCTGAGCAGGTTGAGCGAGGCGGCGGCCTGGGTGTAGGCCCTCAGCATCCGCTCCGGGTCCGGTCGGCGCGCCTCCGGGGTCGGGGAGATGTCGTTGATGATGTCGCCGCGATAGGAGGGCAGCTCCATGTCGCCGATCTTCTCGGTGGGGGAGGAACGCGGCTTGGCGAACTGCCCGGCGATGCGACCGACCTTCACCACCGGCTTCTTGGCGCCGTAGGTCAGCACCACCGCCATCTGGAGAAGGACGCGGAAGGTGTCGCGAATGGTATCGGCATTGAACTCGGCGAAGCTTTCGGCGCAGTCTCCGCCCTGCAGCAGGAACGACTTTCCTTCGGCCACCTCGCCGAGGCGCCGCTTGAGCCGTCGCGCCTCGCCGGCGAAGACGAGGGGCGGCAGCCTGCGCAGCTCGGCCTCGACCCGCTCGAGGGCCGCCTTGTCGGGATAGTCGGGCATCTGCACCCGCGGCTTTGCCCGCCAGCTCGATCTCGACCAGTCCTTGGCCATGTCATGCATCCTTCATCGGTAAGCGTGCCTCGGGTTATAGCGCATGGGGGCGGGGCGACAAGGGCATCGGGGCCGGGAATGCGTCCTGTGGATCCGGCCTTCGGTAGCGGCCCGAAAGAGCGGGAGGGGCGTGCCACGAAGCGAAGCGGCGGGTCGGGAAGACCCCGGCCCGCCGCGCCATGCGGAGAATTCCGGTCCGCTCAGGAATTCAGGTCATAGCCCCGCTCGCCGTGAACCGCGAGGTCGAGACCGGCGATCTCGGTCTCGGAATCGACCCGCATCGGCACGATCCGGCCGCTGATCCGGGCGATGATCCAGGTGGCGAGAAAGGTGAATAGACCGACGATGACGAGCGCCCCGATCTGGGCGGTCCAGCTGCCGGCCCCGAGAAGGGCGATCATGAGCGTTCCGAAGATGCCGCCGACGCCATGAACGGCGAACACGTCGAGCGTGTCGTCGATCTTCAGCCGGCCTCGCACGAAGTTCACCGCTTCCTGGCAGAGCACGCCGGCGACAAGGCCGATGACGAGAGCCGCCACCGGGCCGACATAACCCGAGGCCGGGGTGATCGAGGCCAGTCCGGCGATGGTGCCGGTCACGAGGCCGACCATCGAGGCCTTGCCATGCTTGACCCGCTCCCACAGCGCCCAGGAGAGCGAGGCGGCGGCGGCCGAGATGTGGGTGACGGCGAGCGCCGAGGCCGCGGTGGCGTCGGCCGCGAGCGCCGAGCCGCCGTTGAAGCCGAACCAGCCGACCCAGAGCATCCCGGCCCCCATCATCACGTAGCCCGGATTGTGGGGCGGCACGTTGCGTTCGTGCCGCGGCCCGAGCAGCATCGCCACCACCAGCGCGGCGATGCCGGCCGTCTCGTGGACGACGATGCCGCCGGCAAAGTCCTTCGTGCCGACCGTGCCGAAGATCCCGCCGTCGGAAAGGGCGCCGCCGCCCCAGATCCAGTGGGCGACCGGCGCATAGACGAGCAGCATCCACAGCGACGAGAACAGCAGCACGAAACCATAGCCGACCCGCTCGACATAGGCGCCGACGATCAGCGCCGGGGTGATGACGGCAAAGGTCATCTGGAAGGCGAAGAACAGGATCTCGGGCAGCGTGCCGGAGAGGCTTTCGGGCGTCGCTCCGAGAAGAAATGCCCTGGAGAGACCGCCCCACCACGGATCGGCCGTGCCGAAGGCGATGGAGTAGCCCGCCGCGAGCCAGAGAACGCTCATCAGCGCGGCGAGCGAGAAGACATGCATGAAGACGCTGAGCACGTTGCGCGCCCGCACGAGACCGCCATAGAAGAGCGCCAGCCCCGGCAGCGACATGAGGAGAACCAGCGCGGTGGCCGTCAGGATCCACGCGACATCAGCTCCGACCATTTCCCCGTCCTTTCTCCGAAATCTTCCGAAGTGCCTGCCTCGCCACGCCCGAGGCGCGGGAGGGCAGCCGATCATGGCACGGTTCGGAGCGCCCGGGCCTGCCCTCCGTCAAGGCATCCCTGCCTTATTTACGGGCACGGCATGAAGAAAACAGGCGCAATGCCCGCATAGAGGGCAGTCATGCACCGATTTTGAGCAGATGCTGTCTGCCGCCTGTGCGGGCATCGGTGCCCCTTTTTCGGGCGCGGGCCGGGTGGTCAGGCCTCCCGCGCCTGCTCGAGGAGCGCCCGCAGGGCGTGGCCGAGGGCCGCGAGGCGAACGTTCGATCGGCCGATCGGGCCGAAATCGACGGTTTCGGTCAGCACCGGAACCTCGCCGAGAGGGGAATCGGGCCCGCGCCGCCGCGCATGGCCGAAGCATACCCGTCCTTCGGGCTTGTGCTCCGAGCCGCCGGGTCCGGCGATGCCGGTGATCGCGACGGCGAGGTGGGCGCGGGAGCGGGCGAGGGCGCCCAGCGCCATCTCGCGCGCGGTCTCTTCCGAAACCGCCCCGTGGCGGGCAAGGGTGGCGGCCCGCACGCCGAGCAGTTCTTCCTTGGCGCTGTTGGCGTAGGTGACGAAGCCACGCTCGAAGACCTGCGACGCTCCGGGAATCTCGGTGATCGCTCCGGCGAGAAGCCCGCCGGTGCAGCTTTCCGCCGTCACCACGCGAAGCTCCCTTTCGCGGCAGTGCCCGAGCAGCTGGCGCACGAGGTCGAGAATGTCGTTGCTGAACATGGGATCTCCTCCGGCGGACGAACCGGCCGGGCATCGGCCGGGCCGGGGCCATTCTGCCTTTCCTTCGCCTGCCGGCCAAGCCGATACGGGCGCCGTTTCCGGGGGAGGGATGTCAGATCATGCCGTGGGCGAGGGCGCCGGCAATGCCGACGAGGAGCGCGGCCCAGAGCCCCGCGAGCACGTCGTCGAGCATCACTCCGAGCGCGGTGCCGCGCCGGTCGGCCCAACCCACGGGCCAGGGCTTCCAGATGTCGAACAGGCGGAAGGTCACGAAGCCGCCGACCCAGCCCGGCCAGGGGAAGATCACCGGATCGACTCCGGCGTGCCACAGCCCGGCCGAGAGCGGAAAGAGCGCGATCCACTGGCCGACGACTTCGTCCACCACCACTTCCGACGGGTCCTTGTCTTCGCTCTCGTCGATGACGATGGCGGTGGCCCGCCAGCCGAGCAGGAAGAGCACCACCGTTGCGGCGGCGAGCAGCGGAAAGCCGCCGGCCATGTGCAGGAGCCAGGCCAGCGGAATGGCGCCGGCCGATCCCCATGTGCCCGGCGCCAGCGGCAGCCGGCCGAGATGTGCGAAGGTGGCGATGAAGCGGGCGAGGGCAGGGGGCATGGCGTTTCCGTCGGTGGTTCCGGGTTCGATGTGCTTGATGGCGGCTCCGGTGCCGACCGGCAAGGGGGCGTTGATGCCGACACGGGCGTTGCGCGGGCCGGAGGGAGGGGCGGATTGCCGCATGTCGGCGATCAGCGCCGCGTCAGTAGCGCGGTCGCCATGGCGGCGATTCCCTCGCGCCGGCCGGTGAAGCCGAGCCCTTCCGACGTGGTGGCCTTGACCGAGACCTGTTCGGGAGAGATGGCGCAGATCGCGGCGATGCGTGCGGCCATGGCGGCGGCGTGGGGGCCGATCTTCGGCGCCTCGGCGATCACCGTCACGTCGAGATTGGCGATCTCGTGGCCGCGCTCGCGGGCGAGCCGGGCGGCGTGTTCGAGGAAGACGTCCGAGGCCGCCCCCTTCCAGCGCGGATCGGAAGGGGGGAAATGCCGGCCGATGTCGCCCTCGGCCAGGGCGCCGTAGAGGGCATCGGCCAGCGCGTGGAGCACGACATCGGCATCGGAATGACCGGCCAGGCCCCGTTCGTGGGGGATGGCGATGCCGCCGAGGACCACGTGATCGCCCGTGGTGAAGGCGTGGACATCGAAGCCGTGGCCAAGACGCAGCGCGGGGCGCATGGGCGTTTCCTCCCCAGGAGATGGGCGATCCTGTGCCGCGCCGTCCCCGCGCGCGGCGAGAATGCGGGCGGCACGGACGAAATCGGCCGGATGGGTGATCTTGATGTTGTCCTCGTCGCCCGGGACGATGGCGACCTCGAGGCCGTGGGCGCGGGCGACGGCCACATCGTCGGCCGCCATGGGGTCGGCATGGGCGCGGTGGGCGGCGAGGATGGCGGGGAAGACGAAGGCCTGGGGTGTCTGGGCACGGAAGAGCCCCGCGCGCGGCATGCTCGCCGCCACGCGCCCTTTCTCGCCGCGCCAGAGCGCATCGGTCACCGGCAGGGCCGGGGCGGCGGCCGGCCCCTTCAGAAGGGCCGCCCGCAACGCCGCGATCATCTCGCGGCTGACGAAGGGACGCGCCCCGTCATGGATGAAGACGTGGGTCGGCGGCACGGGCTCCGCCGCCAGCGCCTCGAGCGCGGCCTTCACCGACAGCGCCCGCTCGGCCCCCCCCGCGACGATCAGCGGAACGATGTCTGCGGGCAGGTGCGGCAGCACCGCCGCTTCGAGGCGGGCGCGGTCTTCGGGGCGGATGACGAGCACGAGCCGCGGTGCCGGCCGGCCGAAGGCGGAAAGGAGGCTGTCGATCGCGTGAGAGAGCACCGGCCGACCGCCGAGATCGGCACACTGTTTCGGCACCGCTCCGCCCGCGCGGCGGCCCCGCCCGGCCGCGAGCACCACCAGCGCTTCCTTTCTTTCCGCCATCACCCGGCCTCTTTCGCCGACATTGTGCGCCCCCCATATCGAACAAAAGCGCGCGATAGGCAAACAGGCCACCCCATCGGCATCCTTCCTTGCAGCGCGGCGCCTGGCGGCCTAGATGCAGGAAATGCATATTATGAAGTCAATAACGATGGGTTGTGCCCATAAAGCGGGCAGAAGAACGCCGGCCGGGGCGGCTTGCCGCGCCCTGCCATTGTCTCCTGCCCGAAAAGGGAGCAGCTTCGAGCCATGAGCATTTCCCCCCGATTGCCGCCGCGAACGGTCGATCTCGGCATCCGCCGCCTCGCTCCGCCGGCCTTCCTGGCGCCGATGGCCGGGATCACCGACGCGCCCTTCCGCGACATCGTCGCCGGTTTCGGCGCCGGACTCGTGGTCTCGGAGCTCGTCGCGAGCCAGGAGATGGTGCAGGCCAAGCCGGCGGTGCGGGCCCGCGCGGCGATCGGCCGGGCGCGGGAGCGCACCTCGGTCCAGATCGCCGGGCGCGACCCTTTCTGGATGGCCGAGAGTGCGCGGATGCTGGAAGATGCGGGTGCGCCGATGATCGACATCAACATGGGCTGTCCGGCCAAGAAGGTCGTGGGCGGCTATTCGGGCGCGGCGCTGATGCGGGAGGCTGATCACGGGTTGCGGCTGATCGAGGCGGTGGTCGCTGCCGTGTCGGTGCCGGTGACGGTGAAGATGCGGCTCGGCTGGGATGCGGACAGCATCAACGCGCCCGAGATCGCCCGTCGTGCCGAGGCCGCCGGCGTGCGGATGATCGTCGTTCATGGGCGCACCCGTTGCCAGTTCTACAAGGGGCGGGCCGACTGGTGGGCGGTGCGGCGGGTGGTGGCGGCGGTGTCGATTCCGGTGATCGTCAATGGCGACATCACCTCGCCCGAGAGCGCCCGCGCGGCCCTTGCCGCCTCGGGGGCGGCCGGGGTGATGATCGGCCGCGGCGCTCAGGGGCGCCCGTGGCTGCCGGCGCTCGTCGCCCATCATCTGTGGAACGTCCCGGCGCCGCGGATCCCGCAGGGGCGGGAGTTCGTCGATCTCGTGCTGACCCATTACGACGCCGCGCTGGCCCATTACGGAACGCAGATCGGTCGGCGCGCGGTGCGCAAGCATCTGGGCTGGTATCTCGAGGCGGCGGGGCGGGCCGGCTGGCGCAGGCGGCTCCTGACCGAGGACGACCCGGCCGCGGTCCGCCGGCTGATCGCCGAGGCGCTGGACGATGCCGTGCCCCGTGATCGGGCCCCGGCCGCCGGCGCCGTCCGGTCCGGCCCGGTGCGGGAGGCGGCGGCATGACGGGGCGGCTCGCGCGAGAGACGGGCGCCGAGGCGGAAGGCGCCGCCGCCCGCGGCTGGGCGACCCTTCCGGTGGCCGCCTGTCTCGTCGATGGCGAAGGGCGGGTGATCGAGATGACGTCGAAGGCCGAGGAGCTGCTCGGCGTCTCGTGCGGGCGCCTTCGGGGGCGCCCGCTCGGTCGGCGCCTCGCGACCGATCCGCCGCTCGAGGCGCTCTTCGCCCGGGCCGGGCGCGAGGGGGGCGATCTCGTGCTTCATGATCTCGAGGCCGGCCTTCCTTCGGGGCGGACCCTCTCGCTCGACATGCACATCGCTCCCGACCCGGAGCGCGGCGAGATCGCCGTGGTTCTGATCCCGCGCGACGTGGCCGAGCGGATCGACCGCTCCCGGGCCGCCCGTTCGCTCGCGCGCTCGGCCATCGGCATGGCGGCGATGCTGGCGCACGAGATCCGCAACCCCCTGGCCGGCATCTCGGGGGCGGCCCAGCTTCTGGCCATGGGCGGCGGCAACGGCGAGGATCGCAGCCTCACCCGTCTCATTCTCGACGAGGTGCGGCGGATCCAGGATCTGGTCGATCAGGTGGACGAGTTCGGCGACCTGCGCCCGCCGAAGCGCGAACCGGTCAACATCCACGACGTGCTCGAGCATGTGCGCCGGAGCGCGCGGATCTCCTATGCCGCCCATGTCGAGATCAGCGACGAATACGACCCGTCCCTGCCGCCGGTGCTGGGCGATCACGAACAGCTGGTGCAGGTCTTCACCAACCTCGTGCGCAACGCCGCCGAAGCCGCGCCGCCCCGCGAGGCGCGGATCCGTCTGCGGAGCTATTACGAGCGGCAGCTCATCGTGCCCGGTGGCGACGGGCGCCGGCTGGTGCTGCCGATCCATGTCGAGGTGATCGACAACGGCCCCGGCATCAACCCCGAGATCGTCGATCGGGTGTTCGAGCCCTTCGTTTCGGGCCGCGAGGCGGGGTCGGGGCTCGGTCTGGCCCTCGCCTCGAAGATCGTCGCCGCCCATGACGGGGCGATCGAGGTCGAGAGCCGCCCCGGCCGGACGGTCTTTCGCGTCTCGCTGCCCCGGGCCGATGGCTGAGGGGGCGGCGGCGAGGGCCGGAACGGCGGGAACTGGCGATCGGCGGTCCGTCCGCCGGTCCGAACGGGAATTTGCAGGATGAGGGTTTCCTCATGGAAGGAACTGTTCTTGTCGCCGATGACGACCGCGCCATCCGCACGGTGCTCACCCAGGCGCTGACCCGCGCCGGGGCCAGGGTCCATGCCACCTCCTCGCTCACCATGCTGATGCGCTGGGTCGAGGAGGGGCGCGGTGATGTGGTCATCACCGACGTGATGATGCCCGACGGCAACGGCATCGAGCTCGTCCCGGCGATTCGCGAGAAGCGCCCCGACATGCCGGTGATCGTGATTTCGGCCCGCAACACGGTGATGACGGCGCTCGAGGCCGCCGAGGTCCAGGCCTGGGAGTATCTGCCCAAGCCCTTCGATCTGCCGAAGCTGCTCGCGACCGTCGCCCGGGCGCTCGAGGCCGCCGAGGCCGCCCGGCGCCGCCCGCGGCCCGCATTCGAAGCGCCTTCCCGGCCCGCACCTGCCGCGCCTCCGGCCGCCGCCCCCGTCGCGCCGGCCGCGCCCGAGCCGGCCGCCGCGCCGGCGGCCGCGTCCGATTCGCCCCCGCCGACCTCGCCGCGCTTCGCGGAAGAGCCGCTCGAGCCCGACCGTCTCCCCCTCGTCGGCACCGCGCCGGCGATGCAGGCGGTGTTCCGCACCCTTTCGCGGCTCATCCCGGGAGACGAGGCGGTGCTGATCCTCGGCGAGAGCGGCACCGGCAAGACCCGCGTGGCCCATGTGCTGCACGATTTCGGCCCGCGGGGCAGCCGCACGCTGGTGACGGCCGATGCCGAGACGCTGGCAGGTCCGGGGACGATCGAGCAGCTGCTCGGCCGGGCCCGCGGAGGCACCATCCTCGTCGAGGAAGTCGCGAGCTTCGGCCCCGGGGAACAGCGGCGGCTCCTGGCGCTCCTCGAGCGGGCCGAGGGGGAAGGGGTGCGCGTGCTTGCCACCAGCGCCGTTCTGCTCGACGTGCTCGCCGCCCCGCGCGAGGAAGGGGGGATCCGGCCCGATCTCTTCTATCGCCTGGCGGCCGCCACGCTCACCCTGCCGCCCCTGCGCGAGCGGCTTTCGGACATTCCCGCCCTCGTCGCCGATTTCTTCGCGCGCAACCGCGCCCGCTTCCACCCGGTCGAGGGGGTGGATGCGGAGGGGATGACGCTGCTTCAGCGCCACGCATGGCCCGGCAATCTGCGGCAGCTCGAGAACGTGCTGCGCCGCGCGGCGCTGATGGCTTCGGTGGTCACGCTGGGGGCCGAGGAGATCCACGGCGCGCTGGCCGCCGAGCCGGGCGCCGAAGGGGGCGGGCGGCGGGTCGTGTCGCGGTCGCTGGCGGAGGCGGTGCGCGAACATCTGCGGGACGAGTTCAACCGTCATGCGCCCGGTCTGCCGCCGGCGGGGCTCTTCGGGCGCGTGCTCGCGGAGGTCGAGCGGCCGCTGCTCACCCTCGCACTCGAGGCCACCGGCCACAACCAGCTCAAGGCGGCCGCCCTCCTCGGCATCAACCGCAACACGCTGCGGCGCAAGCTCAACGATCTCGGCATCCCCCGCTGAAGCGCTGCGAGGGGCGCGCCGGTCGGGATGCACAAGGGTGGAAGAAGCGGCGGAGAGGGCGTTCCCGCTCCGGGCGGTGCCCGCATGCCGGCAGCGCCGCAAACACCGCATATGTGACGGATCGGCAACATCTCTTGCACCCTGTGTGCCCGACATGCCACGGTTGAAAGGCCGCCGCGCGCCGCCACCCGGCACCCCGGCACCACGCGACGGTGGAACTGCCCGATCGACTGTGGCATTGTTGCATCACACAGGGCGGGCAACCGGGCGGCGCAGGAGGGGCCGTCGGCCCTTCCGGCGGATGATGGTCGAGAGAAACCAGGGCAGGATCGCACGAGAGATGACTTCGAAAGCCGACTCTGGCGCCGAGCGGTTGTCGTCCATCGCCCGGAGCACCCCCGCCGCGCTCCCGGCCCGGCCGGGGCGGTTCGGCCCGGCGCTGGGGCTGCTTCTCGTCATTCTCGGCCCGCTCCTCGCGCTGGCGACGCTGCTCGTCGTCAACGTCTTCGAGGAGGGGCCGACATCGCCCTATCTGCGCGGCATACTCCTTGCCGATCTCGTCTATGTGCTGGTGGTCGCCGCCCTCGTCATTCGCCGCCTGATGCGCCTGATGGCGGCGCGGCGGGTCCGTTCGGCCGGGGCGCGGCTCCAGGCCCGGCTGACCCTGGCCTTCACCCTGATCGCCCTCGTGCCGACGGTGCTGGTCGCGGTCTTTGCCACGCTGACGATCAATTTCGGTCTCGAAAGCTGGTTCTCCGACCGGGTGCAGCAGGTGCTGGCCGCCGCGCTGCGGGGCGCGGAAACCTACGAGAAGGAACATGCCCGCGATCTCGAGGCCGACGCGAAGGCCCTGGCCGCCTTTCTCGAGCGCCTCAAGCGCGAGCGCGGCTTTCTCACCGATGCCGAGCTGCGCGAGGCCTTTGCCGCGGCCCAGAAGCAGATCCAGCGCGGACTCAAGGAAGCCTACATCATCGACCGGGCCGGCACGATACGGGCCCGGGGGGAACGCAGCTATCTCTTCGACTACGAGCGGCCCGCCGCCGCGGATTTCGACCGGGCCGACCGCACGGGGCTCGCCCTCATCCGCGACTGGCCCAATGACGAGTTTCGGGCCCTGCTGCCCCTCGAAGGCTATCTCGACCGCTATCTCTATGTCACCCGCAGGGTGGACGGGAACCTCCTCGGCCTGCTCGACGAAACCCGCGACACGGTGCGCTTCTATCAGCAGCTCGAGCGCGACCGCGGGCGGCTCCTGTTCGAGTTCGCCCTGATCTACCTCTCCTTTGCCGTCCTTCTGGTGATGGCGGCGGTCTGGCTCGGCCTGTGGTTCGCCGAGCGGCTCGCGCGGCCGGTGGGGCGGCTCGCCGAGGCGGCCGAGCGGGTGGGGCAGGGCGATCTCACCGTGCGCGTGCCGCAGGAGGGCGGCGATGACGAGATCGCCATGCTCGGCGAGGTCTTCAACCAGATGACGCGCCGGATCAAGGCCCAGCACGACGCCCTCGTCGCCGCCAACCGGCTGACCGAGGAACGCCGCCGGCTCTTCGACAGCGTGCTTTCGGGCGTGAGCACCGGCGTGGTGGGGGTCGATGCCGAGGGGCGCATCGCCTTCGTCAACCCGGCGGCGGCGCGACTTCTCGCCCTCGACCCCGACGCCGATCAGGGGCGGCAGGTCGAGGCGGCGATCCCGGAGCTCGCTCCCCTCTGGCAGCGGGTGCGGCAGGCCCCCTTGCAGGAGCTGCGCGAGGAACTGGCGCTCGAGCGCGGCGGTCGGCGCGAGCAGCTTCTGGTGCGGATCACCGCCCGCCGCGGGGCCGACGGGGCCGTTGCCGGCCATGTCGTCACCTTCGACGACGTGACCGATCTTGTCGCCGCCCAGCGCATGGCCGCCTGGGGCGACGTGGCCCGGCGCATCGCGCACGAGATCAAGAATCCGCTGACGCCGATCCAGCTCTCGGTCGAAACGCTGCGACGCAAGTTTCGCCCCCTGGCGGGCGAGGAAGCCGACGCGCTCGAGCAATACACCAGCGTCATCATCCGCCAGACCGAGGATCTGCGGCGGATCGTGGACGAGTTCTCCCGCTTCGCCCGCATGCCGCGGCCCCAGCCGCGCCCGGCCGATCTGGTGCGGATCGTCAAGGACGCGCTCCTTCTGCAGAAGAACGCCATGCCCGATGTCGCCATCTGCAGCGAGCTGCCCGCCGCGCCCGTCATGGCGCTGGTCGATCCGGGGATGATGACCCAGGCGGTCACCAACCTCATCAAGAATGCCGGCGAGGCCATCACCGCCCGTCACGGCCGCGACCCGGACGCGCCGCAGGGCGAGATCCGCATCGGCATCGAGAAGGGTGCGGAAGGGATCGAGATCACCATCGCCGACAACGGCATCGGCCTGCCGGAGGATCGCGGCGCGCTGTTCGAACCCTATGTGACCACTCGCGAGAAGGGCACCGGGCTCGGCCTTGCCATCGTCCGCAAGATCGTCGAGGAGCATGGCGGCACTCTCGCCCTCGAGGACGCGCCGCCCTTCACGGAGGATGGCCATCGCGGGGCGCTGGTGCGGATTCGCCTGCCGCGGGCCGTGCTTCTCGATCCGGGCGATGTGGCGGCGCCGGGGCAGGACGGAGCGGCGACCGGCCGGGGCGATGACCGAGCGGGAGAAAAGGGAGCCTGAGCCGATGGGCGGAATCCTGATCGTCGATGACGAACGCGACATTCGCGAACTCGTGGGCGAGATCCTGCGGGACGAGGGCTACGAGGTTCGCCTGGCCGCCGATGCCGACGAGTGCCTCGGCGAGATCGACCGGGATCTGCCCGATCTCGTCGTGCTCGACATCTGGCTCAAGGGCAGCCGCATGGACGGCATCGAGATCCTCAGGACCGTCAAGCGCGACAACCCCGATCTGCCGGTGGTGATCATCTCGGGTCACGGCAATATCGAGCTGGCGGTCGCGGCCATCCGTCAGGGGGCCTACGACTTCATCGAGAAGCCCTTCAACATCGACCAGCTGCTGGTGGTCATCGCCCGGGCGCTCGAGGCCGGGCGGCTCAGGCGCGAGAACGCCGCCCTGCGCCGTCAGCAGAAGAAGGTGGCGCGGCTCATCGGCGAGAGCCCGGCGATGAAGGCGCTCCGGCAGGAGATCGCCCGCGTCGCCCCGACCAATGCCCGCGTGATGTTCCTCGGCCCGCCCGGCGTCGGCAAGGAGGTGGCCGCGCGGCAGCTGCACGCGCTGAGCGGCCGTGCCGGCGGCCCCTTCATCGGCTTCGGCGCCGGCGGCATGGAGGAGGGGGCGGCCGAGGAGGCGCTCTTCGGGCGCGAGAACGGCGAGGAGGTGACGCCGGGGCTCATCGAGGCGGCCCATGGCGGGACGCTTTTCCTCGACGAGGTGGCCGAGTTGCCCCCGGCGGTGCAGGGGCGGCTGGTGCGGGTGCTCTCGGGAGGGAGTTTCCAGCGGATCGGCGGCAGCAGCCATGTGCGGGTCGATGTGCGGGTGATCTCGGCCACCGCCCGGGATCCCGAGGCGGCGATCGCCGCCGGGCGGCTGCGGGCCGATCTCTATCACCGGCTCGCCGTGGTGCCGATCCGGATTCCGCCGCTGGCGGCGCGGCGCGAGGACATCCCGCTTCTGGCGCGCCATTTCATCGACGAGCTGGCCCGCGAACAGGGGCTTCCGGCCCGTCCGCTCTCGGATGCGGCCGCCGCGGCCCTCCAGGCCATGGACTGGCCCGGCAATGTCCGCCAGCTGCGCAACGTCGTCGAGCGGATCCTGATCCTCGGCCCCGAGGCGGGCGAGATCGCCGCCGGAGAGATCCCCCGCGAGGAGACGGGCGGGGCCGGGGAGACGATCGAGATTCCCCCGGCGGTGATGGGGCTCGGCATGCGCGAGGCCCGCGAGCTGTTCGAACGCGCCTATCTCGAGGCGCAGATCCGCCGGTTCGGCGGCAATATCTCGCGCACCGCCCAGGCTGTGGGCATGGAACGTTCCGCGCTCCACCGCAAGCTGAAGCAGCTCGGCATCTCGGTGGACCGGAAGGCGGGTGAGGCGACCGAGACGCGGGCGAAGCGGGCCGGCTGAGCGGGGGATACGCGCCGTTCCCCGCCCGATAAGGGCGCGACACGGGGCGGCATCGGTGTTCCGCCAGGTGGTGGTGCCTTCCGTCGCGAGCGGTGAAGCGCCCCCCTTCGCGGTGTCCGCGCAACTCCTGTCTCGTCGTCCGGCCCGCAGGGCGAAGGCATCCCTCCCCGTCCGGGGCGGTGCAGGGTGCGGCCCGGCCGCCGGCCGCCTGTCCGGGGTTTGCGATGGGCCTGACGGGCAACCGCCCAAGGGCGACCGGAGCACGAGGAACGGATGCCCGGAGCCTGCCCCCGACGGGGAGGTGCCCGCCGCCATCGACATGCGGCTGTCGCATGAGAGATCCTGCGCCGCGTCCGGCCCTTCTCTCTCGCGGCTGCGGCGGGGGAACGGCCGCCCGAACGCCCAGGCCGCATTCCCCGACGGGCGCGACTGGCGCTCCCCGTGCCGCTGGCGCCCCTGCGCCGGGGAGGGTGAACGGTTTTCGGCAGCGGATGGGGCGCCTCGGAGACGTTGCCGACCGTTGCCGGCCGTTGTCGCCCGGCGCCGCCCGCCGGCCGGTGGGGTCACGCAGCGCATGGCCCCGGTAGGGCGTCGGGGCCCGTTCCGGGAACCTTGCGTATCCGCGGCCGTCGAAACTTCCGGCGCATCCCTCCTGTCCAGCCCTCCTGTCCGCCGCGGGGTTGCCCGGCACGGGCCGGGGCGCATTGCCTGTCGTTCGATCGGGTCTCCTTCGCCCCCCTTCCCACCGCTTCCCTCGCCGTTCCGCCGTTCGTCTTCGGTGCTCGGCGCTTTCCCTTTGCCGGGGGCTTTGCTAACGAAGGACCCTGGCAACGAAAAGCCGCGCGCCGCTGCCGAGGGTGCGGCGCATTCGGGCGAACGGGCGAGCGAACGGGACGGGACATGAAGATCATCATCTGCGGCGCAGGGCAGGTCGGCTGGCAGATCGCCCGTCATCTGGCACGCGAACAGAATGTCGAGATCACCCTGATCGATCGCGATCCGGCCCTCGTGCGCCGCGCGGCCGAAACCCTCGACGTCAATGCCATCACCGGTTTCGCCTCCTATCCCGACGTGCTGCGGGACGCGGGCGCGGCCGATGCCGATCTCCTGATCGCCGCCACCCATTCGGACGAGGTCAACATGGTCACCTGCCAGGTGGCCCATTCGCTCTTCGGCATCTCGCGCCGGATCGCCCGCATCCGCGCCCAGGCCTATCTCGAGCCGCGCTGGAATGAGCTCTTCAGCGTCAATCATCTGCCGATCGACGTCATCATCTCGCCCGAGCGCGAAGTGGCGACGGCAGCCCTCGAGCGCCTCGGTGCTCCCTCGGCCTTCGACATCCAGCATTTTCTCGGCGGCCGGCTCGCCCTCGTCGGTCTCCGGCTCGACGAGGACTGCCCGCTGGTCGAAACCCCGCTCAAGCAGCTCACCGACCTCTTTTCCGATCTGCGTGCGCTCGTGGTCGCCATTCGCCGGGAAGGGCGGCTCAGGATCGCCCAGCCCGAGGACCAGCTCTTCGTCGGCGACGAGATATACCTTTTCGCCCATCGCGACGATCTGCGCCGCACGCTCGAGCTTTTCGGCAAGGCGACCGAGCGGCGCGAACGCGTGGTCATCATCGGCGGCGGCAATGTCGGCCTGCTCGTCGCCCGTGAGCTCGAGAACCGCGGCCATTACCGTATCCGGCTGATCGAGCGCAACGCGAAACGGGCCGAGGAAGCGGCCGAGAGCCTCGAGCGCACCGTGGTCCTCAACGGCGACGGGCTCGATCTCGACATCCTGCACGAGGCCGGGGCCGACCGGGCCGACGCGGTGCTGGCGCTCACCGACGACGACAAGACCAACCTTCTGGCCGGGGTGCGGGTCAAGGCGCTCGGGGCGGCGATGACCGTCAGCCTCGTCAACGATCCGACCTTGGCCTCGCTGATTCACCCGCTCGACATCGATGCCGTGATCGACCCCCGGGCCTCCACCGTCTCCTCGATCCTGCGCCATGTGCGCCACGGCCGGATCCACGGGGTCTATTCCCTCGGAGACGGCGAGGCGGAGGTGATCGAGGCCGAGATTCTTCCGGGGCAGGCCTGGACCGGCAAGCCGGTGCGCGAGCTCGACCTGCCCGAGGGCGTGCGGATCGGGGCGGTGCGCAAGCAGGAAACGATCCTGATCCCGCGCGGCGACCTCAGGCTCGAGGAAGGCGACGTGATCGTGATCTTCGCCCTCGCGGCGGACGTGCCGCAGCTCGACGAGCTCCTGCGCGCCTCGGCCTCGTTCTTCTGATGGAGGCGGGCCGGGCATGACGTCGCTGCTTCTGCGCCTGCCGCTGCTCGTGATCCTGCCGGCGATCGGTGCGCTGGCGATGCTGATCCCGGCCGCCCATGCCGCCTTGCGCGGCGACTGGCCGGCGATGCGGGCCTTCGCCGAGAACGGGCTCGTGCTCTTCGCCCTTCTCTCCCTGGTGGCGATCCTGACCCGCGACCGCACGCCGCGCGATGCGGCGCTCTCGCAGCTGGCGGCCCTTGTCGGCATCCATTTCGTCGCCCCGCCGCTTCTGGCGCTGCCGGTCCTCCAGCTGATCCCGGGCGGCACCTGGCTCGAGGCCAGCGCGATGATGGTCGAGGCGCTGACGACCACCGGCGCCGGGCAGCTGGCCGCCAGCCTCGCCCACCATCCCGAAAGCGGCCGCCTCGCCGCGCATGTGCCGACGCTGTTTCTCTGGGCCGGGCTCGTCGCCTGGATGGGGGGCTTCCTGCAATGGGTGGCGGCGCTGGCGATCCTCGGGCCGCTCGATCTTCTGGGCATCGACGGCGACGGGTTGCGCCACCGCCGCGCCCGCGGCGCCAACGGCAGCGAAGCCTCCTGGCGGCTGATGCGGGTGACGGGCCGGCTCCTGCCGGTCTGGTGCGCGCTCACGGGGGCGCTCTGGCTCGGGCTCATTCTTCTCGGTGCCGCGCCGCTCGAGGGGGCGCTGGCGGCGATGGCGACGCTCTCCACCTCGGGCATTCTCCTGCCCGGGGCGAATCTCGCGGCCCCGCCGACGATCTCCGCCGGCGGCTGGGGCGGCGAGGCGCTGGTGGCCCTCTTCCTGCTGCCGGCGGTGAGCCGCTGGTTCTACCGGCCCCTTGCGGGCTACAGGCGCCGCCTTGCCGGCGGCCACCGGGCCGATCCCGAGATCCGTCTGGCACTCGCGCTCGTTCTTCTTGCCGCCGGGCTCCTGTTCCTGCGGCACTGGTGGGAGAGCGCCGATCTCTACTGGCGCACCCCGCTCGACTGGCTGGCGCTGCTGTGGAGCGGGTTCTTCACCGCCCTTTCCTTCCTCACCACCGCCGGCTTCACCAGCCAGGGCTGGGGAGAGGTGGTGGTCTGGTCGGGGATGAAGGCGCCGGGGCTGGTGCTTCTCGCGCTGGCGATGGTGGGGGGCGGGGTGGCGACCACGGCCGGCGGGCTCAAGCTCCTCAGGGTGCACGCGCTCCTGCGCCATGTGCTGCGCGAGCGCGACCGGATGATCCATCCCCATTACATGGCGGCGGTCGGCCGGTGCCCCGATGATCCGCACGGCTCGGCGGGCTTCGCCTGGCTCGTCTTCATGCTGTTTCTCGTGACGCTGGCGCTGCTGGTGCTCGGCCTCGGCGCGAGCGGGCTGGGGTTCGACACCGCCTTTCCGCTGGCGATGAGCGCCCTCACCACCACCGGCCCCCTGGCCGGGCTCGTCAACGGCGGGATCGACTGGGGGGCGCTGCCGGTGCCGGTGCGCGCCCTGCTTTCCCTCGGCATGATCGCCGGCCGGCTCGAGATCCTCGCCCTCGTGGTCCTGCTTCTGCGGGACGACTGGAAATGATGCCCGCGGCGCGCAGCATGGCATGAAATGGCCGTGATCCGCCGCCGAAGGGTTTGAATCACCCGCCGAAAGCGCCATATTGAAGAGGCAGGTGCGCGGGGAGGGCCGTGCGGGCATCATCGGCCGGGCCTTCCGGGGCGCCGGAAGCGGCCACCCGCCTCAGCCGCAACGACAACAACACGATAACAACAGGACAAGGGCGCGAACATGGCATCTGACAAGCAGAACCTGCAGGACACGTTTCTCAACCAGGTCCGCAAGAGCAAGGTTCCCGTCACCATCTTCCTGATCAACGGCGTCAAGCTCCAGGGCATGATCACCTGGTTCGACAATTTCTGCGTGCTCCTGCGCCGTGACGGTCAGAGCCAGCTGGTCTACAAGCATGCGATCTCGACCGTGATGCCGTCGCAACCCGTCAAGCTCTATGAGCCGGAGGACGAAGACTGAAACTGCTTCCAGCAGGATCGCGGGGCGGTTCGGCCCGGCGCAAGGCGAGGCCGGGGCGCTCCGGGGCGGGCGTGGCGAAGGGCGGGCGCGCATGATCGAGCGTGTCGAGAAGCCCACCCGCGCCTGGGTGATCCACCCGCATCTGAAACTCCGCCCGAAGGAGGGCTCCGCCGGCGAGGCAGGCGAGGAGAGCGGGCGGCGGCGCATGCCCGAGAGCGCGCTCAGGGAAGCGATCGGCCTTGCCGAGGCGCTCGGGCTTGCGGTGGCGGGTGCCGAGATCGTGCGGCTGGCGCGCATCCGGCCGGGCCATCTCTTCGGGCGGGGCACGCTCGATCGCATCGGCAGGCGTCTGGCCGAGGAGGAGGTCGATCTGGTGCTGATCGACGGGCCGGTGTCTCCGATCCAGCAGCGCAATCTCGAACGGGAATGGCAGGTCAAGCTCCTCGATCGCACCGGCCTCATCCTCGAGATCTTCGCCGACCGGGCCCGCACCCGCGAAGGGGTGCTCCAGGTCGAGCTTGCGGCGCTCGAATACCAGAAGACCCGGCTCGTGCGTTCCTGGACCCATCTCGAGCGCCAGAGGGGCGGGCTCGGCTTCGTCGGCGGACCGGGGGAGACCCAGATCGAGGCCGACCGGCGCGCGCTCAGGGAGGCGATCACCCGCATTCGCCGCCAGCTCGGCAAGGTGCGGCGCACGCGCACGCTCCACCGTGTGGCGCGGCGCAAGGTGCCGTGGCCGATCGTCGCTCTCGTCGGCTACACCAACGCCGGCAAGTCCACCCTGTTCAACCGGCTGACCGGGGCCGAGGTGGCGGCCGAGGACATGCTCTTCGCCACCCTCGATCCGACCATGCGGGCGGTGCGGCTGCCGCGGGAGGGCGGCAGCGCCCGCGAGGTGATCCTGTCGGACACGGTCGGCTTCATCTCCGATCTGCCCCATGAACTCGTTGCCGCCTTCCGCGCCACGCTCGAGGAAGTGACCGAGGCCGATGTCATTCTCCATGTGCGCGACATTTCCCACCCCGAGAGCGAAGCCCAGGCCGCGGATGTGGAGCGGATCCTCGCCGAGCTCGGCATCGGCACCGGTGACGGGCGGCCGGTGATCGAGCTGTGGAACAAGATCGACCGGCTCGCGCCCGAGGAACGGGCGCAGGTGGAGAACCGCGCGGCCCGGCGCGGCAATGCCGTGCCGATCTCGGCCCTGACGGGTGAAGGCATGGCGGCGGTGACGGCGGCGATCGACGCCGCCCTCGCGCGCGACATGCGGGAGGCGGAAATCCGTCTCGATCACGGCGACGGCGCCCGCCGCGCCTGGCTTCATGCCCAGGGCGTGGTCGAGGAGGAGCGCTTCGGGAAGGCGGGGCCGGTGCTCAAGGTGCGCTGGACCGAGGCCCAGGCCCGCCGCTTCGCCCGTCTCGCCGGAAAGGGCGGCGCCGAGCCGGCCCGTCCCCGGGGGCAGGGCGGAGGGCCGCGGTGCGCCTCTTCCGCCGCCTCCGCTGCGGGGCCGAGCGCGGAGCCGATCGGCGAAGGGCCTTCGTCGGACCGCTGAACCGGCCCGGCGCGGGAAGGGCGACTCGAAGATCGGCTCAAAGATCGGCTTCGAATTCCTCGATCAGATGCAGGACCACCTTGCGCAGCGCCTCCTCCTCGCTGTCGCCGAGAGCGATGGCCGCATCGCGCACCGCGCGCTGGCGCATGGCCGAGGTGCCGCGGGCGACGATCGAACGGGCGTGCTCGATCTCGTCGATGCAGCCCAGAACCTCGGCGTCTTCGCCGACGAGGGCGATCAGCTCGTCGATAAGTTCCCCGTAGGGGACGATCTCGCCCTTGGCGAAGTCGATCAGCCCCTCGGCGGGGCCGTAGCGCTGGGCGCGCCAGCGGTTCTCGCCGACGAGGAAGCGGTCATAGATCCGCCAGCGCTGGTTGCTCATCCTCAACCGCCACAGCATCCGCATGACCGCCTGGGTGAGGGCGGCGATGGCAAGCGCGTCCTCGAGCCGGGGGGAAACGTCGCAGATCCGGCTCTCGAGGGTCGGGAAGCGGGCGGAGGGGCGCACGTCCCACCAGATCTTCGAGCTGTCCTCGATGATGCCGTTGGCGATGAGGATCTCGATCGAGCGTTCGTATTCGGACCAGGAAGCGAAGCGCGGCGGCAGCCCCGTGCGCGGCAGGTTGTCGAAGATCGTCAGCCGATAGGATTGCAGGCCGGTGTCGTGTCCGCGCCAGAAGGGGGAGGAGCAGGAGAGGGCGAGGAGGTGGGGCAGGAAATAGGGAAATTGCGACAGCAGGTCGATCCTGAGCTCGTCATGGCCGATGCCGACATGGGTGTGCATGCCGCAGATCAGCATCCGTCGCACCACCCCGGCCAGATCGCGGGCGAGGCTGTCATAACGTTCCTTCGGCGTGTGCTTCTGCTCCTCCCAGCGGGCGAAGGGGTGACAGGAGGCGGCGATCGGGGCGAGGTTGTGGCGCCGGGCGATGCGGGCGAGCGTGCTGCGCAGCCGCCGCAGATCTTCGCGGGCGGCGGCGATGTCGGCGCTCACGCGGGTGCCGACCTCGATCTGGCACTGGAGGAATTCGGGGCTGACCTGATCGGCGAGCGCCGCCTCCGCCTCGCGCATCAGCGCTTCGGGGGCCGGGGCCAGATCGAGCGTGTCGAGATCGACGAGGAGGTATTCTTCTTCGAGGCCGAGGGTGAAATCGGGGTGGGGCAGGGACAAGGGGCGTGTCTTTCTTCGCGGTGAGGGATCGGGAATGTTCCGATCAGAAGACGCGCTGTTGCCCTTTTCGTCAAGCATTTCGGCATCGTCCGCCCCGGGTCGCTCCGCTGCGGGACAATGGGTCGCAGGCGGTGCGCGAGCGGGAAGCGGCGCCCGGGCGGGGAGGCGGGGTGCCGGGCGCTGCCGGGCGGGTTCATCCGCGCTGCTCGCCGCCCGTGGCGCCGAGGCGCGTTTGCGCCAGCATCGCCCGCACATCCGCCTCGTCGATGCCGAGGAGCAGGGCGGCCTCGTCGATGCGGCTCACCACCCGGCGCACCACGCCACTGTCGAGCCGGTCCCAGGACGCCTTGACCAGCCGCGCCGCCTTGCGACCGATCTCGGTCGGAGCGAGCATTACCGACAGGATCTCCGAAGGCGCTCTTGCGGTGTGTTCGGCAATCCGCGCCTGCAGCAGCATCAGCTTGAGCGGGTTGCGTTCGAAGCGCTCGAGCGCGCCGAGATCGACCAGGTGCTTGAGCGCCAGGCTGAAATCGGGGTTCTCGGGGAAGGTGCGGATCATGTCTTCGTAATCGCTCAGGCGGGCGTCTCCCCAATAGCGGAAGACGACAACGCCGTGCTCGGGAAAGATGCGAAAACAGGCGGGCATGGCGAACTCGCGAAGCGGACAGATCGGAACGGGGCGATGGCCGGGGCGCGGATGGCGGCACCGCCTTACCCTGCCGGGATGCCGCGCGAGAGGCAAGATCTCCGACGGTCGCTCCCGGAGAAGCCGCATCCTGCCCCGTCTTGCCCCCGCGAGATCGGCGAACGAGGGATCGGGCCGTGGCACGAAGGACGCGGCAGGCGTTCTCCCCCGGCCCCGGTTTCGGCTCCGGTCGCGGGATGTCGGTCGAAACTCCCCGGCCGCGACAGCCCCTGCCCGCAGCCTGTTCCGCTTGCGAGAGGGTCCGGTTGTGGTGCCCGTTTCCGGCGATGCCTGCCTCGGGAAAGCCGGCAGGCCGCCTGTCCTTCGTATCCGCGTCCCGCGCCCGCACCCGCCCCGCATCGGGGCAGCGCATTTCCGCCGCTCAGCCCGTGCGCGGCAGCCGGTCCTCTCCCTCCTCGGCGGGCGGCGTCAGGCGCCGGTGAAGGGCGTCGAGCCGGTCATGCACGAGCGCCGGCGGCAGGGCGAGGAGATCGGCAGCCATGTCCGCATCGGCGACGAGGCGATAGACCACCGGAATCCTCTGCCTTTCCCAGGACCCCCGGATCATCCCCAGCGCCTTCTGCGCCACCGGGTGGGGGGCGATGACGACCGAGAAGATGTCCTGCGTCACCGGCGCCAGCACCTCCGCCAGCCGCGCCTGGAGCGCCATCAGGCCGACGGGATCGTTCTCGAAACCGGTCATGGCCGTGAGGTCGGAGAGAAAGCGGATGCCGGGATAATAGTCGGGATGGGAGACGATGCCGGTGGTTCGCCGGGCGTATTCCTCGAGCGTCACCCGGCCGGCATGGGCTTCGAAGACGAGGTTGTGGCGGCGGTCGATGTCGAAGGCGATCGGCATGTTTCCTCTCTCGTGAGGCTTGGCAGGGAAGGTGGGCGGGAGCGCCGGGAAGGGGTTGCGGTTCAGTCGTGAAGCCTGCCCTCGTCGGCAGCGGTTTCCCGGAGCGCCCGGGCTATCGTGGCCGTCTCGAGGCCGAGAAAGAGCGCGGCCTGGGCCGCATCGAGGGCGAGGCGGAAGAAGAGCGGCTGATCGAGCCCGTCCCAGGAGCGGCGCACCATCTCGATGGCCTTCAGAGCCGGCGGATGGGGAGCGATGGCCACCACCATCTGCTCTCCGGGGCCGCGGGCGAGAATGTCGAGCATGGCGGCCTCGATCTTCATCAGCGCCACCGGATCGGGCCGGAAGGAGGCGAGGGCGCTCAGATCCACGAGCTGCCGCATGCCGATCCTGTGGGCCGGGTCGGCCAGCACCGCCTCGATGACGGCGGCATATTCCTCATCGGTCACATGGCCGCTGAAGCGGAGCACGAAAAGATCGTTTTCGGGGAACACCCGATGACATGCCGGCATGACCACTTTTCCGACTGACGCAACGTCCGATTCGGGGCAAGCCTAGGGATCTGCCGCTGCCCGTCAAGGATTCGCGTGCATGCGCGACATGATTTCCGTTCCGGCACGGGAAGGTGCCGCGGGGAGGGCATGTCTCCTGCCCCGCAGGCACGACCACGACGGAACGGGCCCCGCCCCGGGGAGGAACGGGGCGGGGCCCATGCATGGGCCGGCGGGTGGCCGGGAAGGGCGAGGCGCTCAGTCCATCTGCCGGAAGTGGAACTCGCCGCCTTCCTTGAGCCCCGAGGGCCAGCGCGAGGTCACCGTCTTGGTGCGGGTGTAGAAGCGGAAGCTGTCCGGTCCGTGCTGGTTGAGATCGCCGAAGGCCGAGCGTTTCCAGCCGCCGAAGGTGTGATAGGCCAGCGGTACCGGGATCGGCACGTTGATTCCGACCATGCCGATATTCACCCTCGACGCGAAGTCGCGGGCGGTGTCGCCGTCGCGCGTGAAGATGGCGACGCCGTTGCCGTATTCGTGGTCCATCGCCAGCTTCAGCGCCTCCTCGTAGGAACCGGCGCGCACCGTCGAGAGCACCGGGCCGAAGATCTCGGTCTTGTAGATCGTCATGTCGGGCGTGACGTGATCGAAGAGATGGGGGCCGACCCAGAAGCCGTTTTCATAGCCCTGGAGGGTGAAGTCGCGATTGTCCACCACCAGCTTCGCCCCTTCCTCGATCCCCTTCTCGATCAGGCCGAGCACGCGCTGCTGGGCCTCGCGGGTGACGAGGGGGCCGTAATCGACATCCTCGCCCATGGTGTAGGGGCCGACGCGCAGCTTCTCGATCCGCGGCACCAGCTTCTCGATCAGCCGCTCGGCGGTCTCCTCGCCGACCGGAACGGCCACCGAGATCGCCATGCAGCGTTCGCCGGCGGCGCCGTAGCCCGCGCCCACCAGCGCATCGGCCGCCTGGTCCATGTCGGCATCGGGCATGACGATCATGTGGTTCTTGGCCCCGCCGAAGCACTGGGCCCGCTTGCCGGCGGCGGCGGCGCGGGAATAGACGTAATGGGCGATCGGCGTCGATCCGACGAAGCCCACCGCCTGGATGGTTTCGTTGTCGAGAATGGCATCCACGGCTTCCTTGTCGCCGTTGACCACCTGGAGGATACCGTCGGGCAGGCCGGCCTCCTTGAAGAGCTCGGCCAGCATCATCGGCACCGAGGGGTCGCGTTCGGAGGGCTTGAGGATGAAGGCGTTGCCCGCGGCGATCGCCGGCCCCATCTTCCACATCGGGATCATCGCCGGGAAGTTGAAGGGCGTGATGCCGGCCACCACGCCGAGAGGCTGGCGCATGGAATACATGTCGATGCCGGGGCCGACATTGTCGGAGAACTCGCCCTTGAGGAAATGGGGCGCGCCGAGGGCGAATTCGATCACCTCGAGGCCGCGCTGCACGTCGCCGCGGGCGTCGGGCAGGGTCTTGCCGTGCTCGCGCGAGAGCGCCTCGGCCAGCTTGTCCATGTCGCGGTTGAGCAGGCGGATGAATTCCATCAGCACCCGCGCGCGGCGCTGCGGGTTGGTCGCGGCCCAGGCGGGCTGGGCCTCGGCGGCCTTCGCCACCGCCTCGTCGAGCTCCGCCTTCGAGGCGAGGGCGACCTGGGCGATCACCTCGCCCGTCGCCGGGTTGTAGACATCGGCGAAGCGGCCCGAGCCGCCGGCCACTTCGGCGCCGTTGATCCAGTGTCCGATCTTGCGCATGGGATCCTCCCTTTCCTCGGCCCGCCGCAGCGCGGGCGTGTCGTTCATGCCTCTTTTCCCGCCGCCGCCCGCCGGGCGCCCCTGCCCGGCCGCGGCCGCCTCGTGCATGACGCCACCCTATCCCTGCATTTGTGCCGAATGAAGAACGAAAATCTCAAACGCATCTTGCAGAAATGCAATGTTGCGGGTTTTCTGGCATTGTGGAGCGAGGAGAGACGCCATGAACTGGGACGATCTGCGGATGTTCCTCGCCGTCGCCCGTGGCGAGAGCCTGGCCCGGGCCGGGCGGATGCTCCGGGTCGATGCCGCCACAGTCGGCCGGCGGATCTCGCGGCTCGAACGCGCGCTCGGGGTGCGGCTCTTCCTGCGCTCGCAGCAGGGCTATGCGCTGACCGAGGCGGGCGAGCGGCTCTTCGACCGGGCGGTGGCGGCGGAGCGGGCGATGGAAGGAGCGGTGGCCGGGGTGCGGGCCGGCGAGGAAGGGCTGACGGGCACGGTCCGCATCGGGGCGCCCGATGGCTGCGCCAATTACGTGCTGCCGCGCATCACCCGCCGCATCGCCGCGGCCAACCCCGGCCTCACCATCCAGATCCTCGCCCTGCCGCGGGTCTTCAACCTCTCGCGGCGCGAGGCCGACATGGCGATAACCGTCTCGCCGCCCGAGGCGGGCCGGCTGGTGGTGCAGAAGATCACTCCCTATCATCTCCATCTCGTCGCCTCCGAGGAATGGCTGGCCACCCACGGGCCGATCGAGAGCCGTGCCGATCTCGCCGGTCACCGGGTGGTGGGCTACATCCCCGACATGATCTTCGACCGCGAGCTGGATTATCTCGACGTGATCGGCCCCGACATCCGCCCCGATCTCGCCTCGAATTCGGTGCCGGTCCAGCTGGCCTGGTTGAGCGAAGGCGGCGGGATCGGCATCGCCCATGATTTCGCACTGCCCTGTTTTCCCCGCCTGAGGCGGATTCTGCCCGCCGAGATCGCTCTCGAGCGGCATTTCTATCTCGTGCGTCATGCCGACGACCGGTTGTCGGAACGGGACAACCGTCTCGCCGCCCTCATCGCCGACGGCATCCGCGCCGAGATCGCCCGCCTCGAGGCGCAGGTGGCCCGGGCCGAGGCGCTGGCACGGGCTGCCGGACCGGGCATCCGGCCGCTCTGACCGCTTCGGCCGTCTCGCGCCGTGCGAAGGAAGCTCCCGTCTCCGTGCGGCATGATCGGCTCTTGCGGGGCGACGGGTGTCCCTTCCCGGGGAGGGGACGGCACTTCGGAGCGCGGCTTGTGCGCGGAGACGCGAAGGCGCGGCCGATGCGCCCGTCGGCCACGTCCCGGGCGCTCCCGCGTCTTCCGACCCCCGCCGCGCCGCGCTTGCGGGGGCCGTGGCGCCTGCCGCGCCGCCCGCGAAGGGCGTCGGCCGCCCTTCCGGCCGGCCCTAGCCTCCCGGAGAGCCGGCCGCGTCGCCGCCCAGCAGCAGGGCCGAGGCGATGCTGAGAAAGGTGAAGAAGCTGACGATGTCGGTCACGGTGGTGACGAAGGGCCCCGAGGCCACCGCCGGGTCGATGCCGAACCTGGCCAGCACCAGCGGGATGACGATGCCACCCACCGCCGCCGCCACCAGCGTCAGCACCATGGCGATGGCGATCACCACGCCGAGCATCGGTTCGTCGAACCACCACCAGCTGACGAGCCCCATGACGAGGGCGAAGGCCAGGCCGTTGAGAAGACCCACCATCACCTCGCGCCGGATGACCCGCCAGGCGTTCGAAGGGGTGATGTCCTTGGTGGCGATGCCGCGCACCGCCACCGTCATCGACTGGGTGCCGGCATTGCCGCCCATCGAGGCGACGATCGGCATCAGCACCGCAAGGGCGACATAGGCATCGATCGTGTCGGAAAACCAGGAAATCACGATCGAGGCCAATATCGCCGTGACGAGGTTGACGAAAAGCCAGGTGAAACGGTCGCGGACGATGTCGGAGATGGTGTCGGAGATGCTCTCGTCGCCGACACCGGCAAGGCGGAGCATGTCCTCGGCCGCCTCCTCGTCGAGCACTTCCATGGCATCGTCGATGGTGATGACGCCGATCAGCCTGCCGGCCCCGTCCACCACCGGCGTGGTGATGAGGTGATACTGGTTGTAGAGATAGGCCACGTCCTCCTGCGGCATCTCGGCGGGGATCGGGTGGAAGTTGTCGTCGGTGATGTCGGCGAGCTTCACGTCCCGCTTCGAGGCGAGCAGCCGCCCGAGGGGCACGATGCCGACCGGATGGTGGCGCGGATCGACGAGGATGACGTGATAGAACTCCTCCGGCAGCTCCTCGGCGGCGCGCAGATGGTCGATCGCCCGGCCCACCGTCCAGTGGGCCGGCATGGTGACCATTTCGCGCTGCATGAGCCGCGCGGCGGTGCCTTCGGGATATTCCAGCGCCTGTTCGACGGCGACCCGGTCGCTGTCCTCGAGCACCTCGAGGATCTCGTCCTTCTGCTCCTCCTCGAGATCCTCGACGATGTCGATGACATCGTCGGTCTCGAGCTCGCGCATGGTCTCCACCAAGACCTTGCGCGGCAGATACCCGATGATCTCCTCGCGCAGATCCTCGTCGAGCTCCGGCAGCACTTCCCCCTCGACGATCTCGGGATGGAGCGTGATCAGGGCGCGCCGCTCGGCCGGCGAGATCTGCTCGATGATGTCGGCGATGTCGGCTTCGTGGAGCGGGGCGACGAGCTCCGCCACCTTCTCCCGGTCCCCGGCCTCGATGGCCGCGCGGATGCTCTCGATCAGCTCGGGCGAGATGCCGAAGCGGGTCGGGGAGGTTTCGGCGATGGCCGTCTCCTGCATGGTGCCCTCCTGTCGGTGATGTCGGCGCTTCCGGGCGCTCGGCCCCGTCGCCTGGCTGCCTCATATAGGAAGACGCGCCGGATTTGCACCCTCGGAATGCGAATTTGTTGCAGGAAGCATGTCGGTCGGAGACGCCCGGAAGGGCCGGGCGGCGGGTGGCCGTGGGCTGTTGGGAGGCTCAGCGCAGGGGAAGGGCGTCGGCGAAACCTTCGCTGCGGGCACGGGCAAGGGCCGGCGCGATCTCGGCTTCGGAAGCGAAGGGGCCGAGGATGACGGCGGCGAAGGCGCGCCCGCCGCGGTTGAAGCGCCGGATCCGGGCCGGGAAGCCGAGGGCGGCGAAGCGGGCGCGGGCCTTCTCGGCCTTTCCGGGGTCGGCGAAGATGGCAAGCTGGATCCGCATCGGTGTCGGCGCCGGCAGGGTCACGGCGGGGCCCGCATCGTTGCGCACCGCCTGCCCGTCAAGCTGCCCGTCGAGCGCGAGGGCCAGCGCGAGCCGGACCGGGTCGGCCGGGGCGGCGGGTGTGGCATAGGGGGGCAGAGGGGGGTTTTCCGCCCCGGCGGATGTGGTCAGGGCAGGTTCCCGGCCGGCGGCGATCCGGCGCCCTTTCTTGGGCGGTGCCGCCGGTGCCGAACGACTCGAGAGGGTGACGGCGGGCTGGTGACGAAGCTCCGGGCGCAGCCGCCGCGGCAGATCGTCGGTCCAGATCCGGGCCATGGCGGCATCGCCGGCCGCTGTGCCGACGGCGCGCCACGGGTTGAAACGGTCGAGCGGGATTTCCGGCCGGTAGCCGTCGGGCAGGGAGACGGCATAGGCGCCGTTCGGCTGCCGGAGCGAGCGGCGCGGCGGTGCCTTGCGGAAGAGCCGCGCGAGCGGCTGCGCCCCGGCCGGGGCGGCGTTCGCGGCGCGGGTGGTGCGCGGTGGCGCGAGAGAGGAACTGTCATCGCCGCCGAGGACCGGTTTGCGTGGCAGCGTGCCGATCGGCAGATAGTGGCACTTGCCGTCGGCCCGCAATTCCCAGCCGCCCTGGCAGACGAGGCGGACGCGCCCGGCGGGCTTCCGGCGCCGCTCCGCCCGGGGCGGCGATGCGGCTTCGGCCTTGCGGGGAACGGGCATGGCCCGCGGCGGTGGCGTCTTCGCCCTTCGGCCGGTGGCCAGCGGCATCGCCTTCTTCGCTTCGGCGGCACGCGGCAGGCGGTGGCACTTGCCGTCGGCCCGCAATTCCCAGCCTGCGGGGCAGACGAGGCGGACGCGCCCGGCGGGCTTCCGGCGCCGCTCCACCCGGGGCGGCGATGCGGCTTCGGCCTTGCGGGGAACGGGCATGGCCCGCGGCGGTGGCGTCTTCGCGGCCGGCTGCGGTTTGCGGGGTGCCTTGCGCACGAGAGGGGAAGTGCCGGGGGCGAAGGTCGGCTTGTAGCCGCACAGGAGACGGCCGCCCCGATCGACCCGCGGCACCCAGACCACCTTGTTGCCGAATCCGGCCCGCACGAAGATGCAGCCCCGGTTGTCGATGAACTGCCGCCCCTTGAAGCCGGAAGGCGGGTAGTTGGCAGGTCCGTCGATCGCTCGCAGGCTGCGGGCTTCCCCCGGAGCGGGCGGCAGCAGGAGGGCGAGGAACAGCAGGGCGGCACCCCCGAACAGGCGCCCGACGTGGATCGCCCTCCGGCGGCCCGGCGTCTTTGCGTTCGCGCGGCGCGGTGGTGCGGAGCCGACCGGGATCGTGCCGCCGGTCGGATGGTCGTGCCGCAGGGGGGGCGCTCCGCTCGCGCGGCCCTCCGGCTCTCCCTCCGGCATCGCTCCGAGGCGGGATCGGCTGCGCTCATGCGGTTCTGCTGCGCCCTGGACCATCGTTCTGCCCCTGTTTTCCTACAAGATGAACGATGGGGGCGGGGCAGTAAAGGCAAAATCTGGGCGGGGACGGCTTATTTTGTGCCGAACATGCGGTCGCCGGCATCGCCGAGGCCGGGAAGGATGTAGCCCTTTTCGTTGAGGCCGCGATCGAGGGCGGCGGTGGTGATCGGCACGTCGGGGTGGGCTTCGCGCAGCGTCTCGACCCCTTCGGGCGCGGCGACGAGGCACAGCATGCGGATGTTGCGTGCGCCGGCCTCCTTCAGCATCGAGATCGCCGCCGCCGCCGAATTGCCGGTGGCGAGCATCGGATCGACGACGATCGAGAGCCGGTCGCCGAGTTCCGCCGGCACCTTGAAATAGTACTTGACCGGCTGCAGCGTCTTCTCGTCGCGATAAAGGCCGATGAAGCCGACCCGGGCCGAGGGGATGAGGTCGAGCACTCCTTCGAGCATGCCGTTGCCGGCCCGCAGGATCGAGATCAGCGCCAGTTTCTTGCCCTTGAGCGTGGGCGCGTCCGTCTCCTCGAGCGGGGTTTCGATCGGGGTGGTGGTGAGCGGCAGGTCGCGGGTGGCCTCATAGGCCAGCATGGTGGCGATCTCGCGCAGCAGCTGGCGGAAGAGCGCCGAGGGCGTTTCCCTGCGCCGCATGATCGTCAACTTGTGCTGCACCAGCGGGTGATCGATGATCGTCAGATGGGGGTGGGTCACGGCTGTCGTCCTCCTGCGCTCGACTGGCCCCGGGATAACCGCGTCGTCCGCTCCCGGCAAGCGGCAAGTGGGCTGATGGGGACGAGAGGGCGGAAGGGCGTGCCGGGAGGCGCCGGGGGCTTCGGGAATGTCGGGCGACCCTCGGGCGACCGCGGGGTGAGTGCCGGTGGCGGCCGCCGACAGGGATGCTCGAGAGGGGGCGCCGACATGGAAAGGGGGCCCCGCGGCCCCCTCTTGCAACCTGCATGCGCCTCTCAGCTGCGATATTCGATATCGACATAGTCGCGCGGCGTCGGCCCGGTATAGAGCTGACGCGGCCGGCCGATCTTCTGGGTCGGGTCGGAGATCATCTCCTTCCACTGGGCGATCCAGCCGACGGTGCGCGAGAGCGCGAAGATCGGGGTGAACATCGAGGTCGGGAAGCCCAGCGCCTCGAGGATGATGCCCGAGTAGAAATCGACATTGGGGTAGAGCTTCTTCTCGATGAAGTAGTCGTCCTCGAGGGCGATGCGTTCGAGCTCCTTGGCGACCTGGAGCGTCGGGTTGTTCTCGATGCCGAGAAGGCCGAGCACCTCGTCGGCCGACTTCTTCAGCACCTTTGCCCGCGGGTCGAAGTTCTTGTAGACCCGGTGGCCGAAACCCATCAGCCGGAACGGATCGTTCCTGTCCTTGGCGCGCCTGATGTATTCGGGGATGCGATCGACCGTGCCGATCTCGCGCAGCATGTTGAGCGCGGCCTCGTTGGCGCCGCCATGGGCCGGCCCCCACAGGCAGGCGATGCCGGCGGCGATGCAGGCGAAGGGGTTGGCGCCCGAGCTGCCCGCCAGACGCACCGTCGAGGTCGAGGCGTTCTGCTCGTGATCGGCGTGGAGCAGGAATATGCGGTCGAGCGCCCGGGCGATGATCGGATCGACCTCGTAATCCTCGGCCGGCACGGCGAAGCACATGCGCAGGAAATTCGAGGCATAATCGAGATCGTTGCGCGGATAGACGAAGGGCTGGCCGATCGAATACTTGTAGGCCATCGCCGCGATCGTCGGGATCTTGGCGATCATGCGGAAGGAAGCGATCTCCCGCTGCTCGGGGTCGTTGATGTCGGTGCTGTCCTGATAGAAGGCCGACATCGCCCCGACCACGCCGACCATGATCGCCATCGGATGGGCGTCGCGGCGGAAGCCGCGATAGAAATAGTGCATCTGCTCGTGCACCATGGTGTGACGGGTGATGCGCTCCTCGAAATCCTCGAGCTCGGCCGCGGTCGGCAGCTCGCCATAGAGCAGGAGATAGGCCACCTCGAGATGGTGCGACTTCTCCGCCAGCTGCTCGATCGGGTAGCCGCGATAGAGCAGGATGCCCTTGTCGCCGTCGATGAAGGTGATCCGCGATTCGCACGAGGCGGTCGAGGTGAAGCCCGGATCGAAGGTGAAAACCCCGCCATCGGCATAGAGCCGGCGAATATCGACGACATCCGGGCCCATCGTTCCATGCAGGACCGGCAGTTCGACCGCTCCTTCCGGCAGATCGAGCCGGGCCGTTTCCGCCTTCGGGGTCTCCTCGCGCATCCGTCTTCCTCCTGTGTTGCGGGCGGCGGGAAGGTGCGAGCCGCCGGCGCCGACGGAACCGTCAGCCGGCCGGGGCCGCGCCGTCCTCGCCTGCCGCCAATGCCTGTTCGAGCCGCTCCAGCGTTTCCTCGCGCCCGAGCACCATCATCATGTCGAAGACGCTCGGGCCGGTATTCGTGCCGGCGAGCGCCGCCCTGAGGGCCTGAGCCAGCGCCCCCATGCGCAGCCCTTCCCGCTCGGCGGCCTCCCGCACGAGGGCTTCGAGCCTGTCGCGCTCCCAGCTAGCATTTTGCAGTTGCAGCGTCAATCGTTTCAGTATGCCATGGGATACGGAATTCCAGGCCCTGGCCGCTTTCGCGTCCATCGCGACCGGCGGTTCGAGCAGGGCGAATCGCGCCCCTTCGACGAGATCGCCCACCGTCTTCGCCCGCCCCTGCAGGAACGGCAGCGCCGCCTCGAGACGCGGCCGCTTCTCCTGCGGGATCGACGGGCGGCCGGTGACGGCGAGCCAGTCGTCGATCGCCGCCATCAGCCGTGCGGGAGTGGCCGCGGCGATGTGCAGACCGGAGACGTGATCGAGCTTCCTGAAGTCGATCCGGGCCGGCGCCTTGTTGATGCCGTCAAGATCGAACAGGGCGACGAGCTCGTCGGTGGTGAAGAATTCCTGATCGCCATGGCTCCAGCCGAGCCGGGCGAGATAGTTCCGCAGCGCCTCGGGCAGATAGCCCATCTTGCGGTATTCCTCGATGCCGAGGGCGCCGTGCCGCTTGGAGAGCTTCCTGCCGTCGGGGCCGTGGATGAGGGGGATGTGGGCGAAGACCGGCGTCTCCCAGCCCATGGCGTCGTAGATCAGTTTCTGCCGTGCGGCATTGGCGAGGTGGTCGTCGCCGCGGATGATGTGGGTGACACCCATGTCGTGATCGTCCACCACCACCGCCAGCATGTAGGTGGGCGTGCCGTCGGAGCGCAGCAGCACCATGTCGTCGAGCTGGTCGTTCCGCCAGCGGACCCGGCCCTGCACCTTGTCCTCGATCACCGTCTCGCCCTGCCGGGGCGCCTTGAGGCGGACGACGAAGGGGGCATCGGGGTGATCGCTTGCAGGCACGTCGCGCCAGGGGCTCTCGAACAGCACCTTCCGCCCCTCGGCCCGGGCCTTCTCGCGCGCCGCCTGCACCTCTTCGGGCGGGGTGAAGCACTTGTAGGCCATTCCCCGGGCCAGGAGCTCTTCGGCCACTTCGCGGTGGCGGTCGGCGCGGGCGAATTGCGAAACCGGCTCGCCGTCCCATGCGAGCCCGAGCCAGTCGAGCCCCTCGATGATGGCGCGGGTGGCTTCGGGGGTCGATCGGGCCCGGTCGGTGTCCTCGATCCGCAGGAGGAAACGGCCGCCATGATGACGGGCGAACAGCCAGTTGAACAGCGCCGTCCGTGCCCCGCCGATATGGAGAAAGCCGGTCGGGGACGGGGCGAAGCGGGTCACGACCCGATCGGGAGACGTATCCTGCATGCTCTTAACCTTTCCTAAAGGTTTGGGCGCGATACTGGGTCTGCGCCGCGGCGCTCCGTCCATACGTCATCACGCGGCGATGGCCAAGCGGCCGGGGGGCGCCGGGCGGTGGGCAGGGAAAGACCGGCCGGTGAAGCCGGGCCGGGAAGGGGGGTCCGAGGAAGCCGGACGAAGCCGGGTCAGAGCGGGATGCGGCAGAGAATCGGGGAGGTATCGACCATGTAGGACATCGAGCAGGACATCGTCCATGCAGGGCAGGGATCGGCCTGGCGGACAGCGATCGTGCCTGCCCGAGGATCGCTCCGATGACAGGCGCAGGCCGGATATGTGCGGGAAAGGCGCCCGTTCGCCTCCCGATGCCCCCGATGTGCGCGGGAAGCGGTGCATGGTGTTGGACCGGTCCCCGGTTCGCGTCCCGCACGATAGAATGCGGGCCGGCGAAACGGGGCGCAAAGGCAGGTGACAGGTTTCCGGTGGCGTGCATCGTGCGTGCCGTAATGTGCGGGCGGCGATGGCGAACCGGTTCCGGTCTGTGGCGCTTCCTTGTGGACGCTTCAGGAGGCATCCCGGGTGGTGCCGCTGTTCCAATGCTGCCGGAATGCTGCCGGAGCGTGAGGCGATATGCCCGTCAGGCCGGAGGCGCCGCAGGCCCGGAAACGCCGCGTGCCGGGGAGGCTGTATCGGTCGGATCTGCGGTTCCGATCTTGGCAAAGGTCCGTCCGGCCGGATGGGGCAGAACCTGGCGCGGGCGCCTCCGGCTCGCGGAAAGGTGCTGGCAGGAGATGCCAGCCGGCGCATGGCCCTGTTTCACGACCGCTGCGCCGCGCTGGATCTTCGGGGGGGGTGGTTCGGAAATGGAGGTCGCCGGCTCCGGGAACCGTAGAACCGGGCCCTGGGGCGCCGGAGGATCGGGACATCGCGGCCGGGTGCGGCGCCCTCTGCCGGTGCCTGGGAGCGCCGGTGCCCGGGACCGAGGCGCGGCAGCCGTCGCTTGGCGGGCGAAGATGCGCGGTGCCCACGCCCCGCCGGGTGATCTCCGAGCGTCATTCGGGGCTCTCCGGGAGGCGCATGTGTCCCGCCTTTCTCCGGGGCACCACCGGGCCGTCGGGTTCGGGTGCCGGCATGGCTGGACGGGCAAGGCTGGAAAGGACGGATCCGGGGAAGCGCGCGTGAGAGTGATCGGGGAAGCCAAGGTGACCGGAGGAGCGGGCGTGAAATCGCCGAAGGCCGAAGGGGCGGGCGTCCGGGCCGGGAATGCGGTGCGGCATCGCACGGCCCTGCGCATGATGCTGCGCGCCATCGAGCGGCAAGACGATTGCTGGCTGCTCTGGGCGGCGGTGCTGTTCGCTCTGGGCGCGGCGGCCTTTTTCGCTCTGCCGCGCGAGCCCTCGGCGGCGCAGATCCTGCTGCTGCGTGCCCTGGCTCTGTCGATCGCGCTGGTCGGAGCAGGGGGGCGGGCGCGTGGCTGGCGGCCCGGGGCACGGGCACTCCTCGCCGGGGCGGCCCTTTTCCTCGCGGGTTTTCTCCTGGCCGACTGGCGCAGCGATTTCGTCGCCGCCCCGCGTCTGGCCGGTCACCACGCCGGGCCGGTGGCGGGGCGGATTATCGCCATCGACCGCAATGCCGATGGTCGGCCCCGCCTGCTGCTCGACCACATTCGCTGGACCCTGCCCGCCGGGCCGCCCGCCCGCATCCGGATCACCCTGTACCCGCCGAAACGGGGCAGGGGACCTCCGGGCGGAATCGAGGCGGCTCGCCCTTCGGACCCCGCGCTGGACCGGGCCCTGGAAGCCGGTGTGCTCGCACCGCTGGTCGGCGGTTGTCTGGCGGGGCGCATGCGCCTTGCGCCGCCGCCGCCGCCGCCGCCGTCCGAGCCCGGCGCCTTCGACTTCCGTTTCCGGGCCTGGTTCCTGCGGATCGGTGCCGTCGGCCATGCCCGCAGCGATGCGTTGACATTCAACCCCGACACCGGGGGAGGTGCCGTCTGCTCCCTGCCCGCCGGGATGGGGGCGGGTTTTTCCTCGCGTGGGGAAGGCGCGTTCTCCCTCCCGGCCCGTTCCTCCCCGCATGGGGTGAGCCTGCGCGAGGCAGGGGAGCGCCTTGCACTCGCCGTCGAGCGCGGGCGTCTGCGCCTCGCCGAGGCGCTCCATGCCCGGGTGAAGGGGGATGCGGCGGGGCTCCTGGCCGCCCTCGTGACCGGGGAACGCTCGGGGCTTTCGCCGGCCGCGTCCGCGGCGATGCGCCGGAGCGGACTTGCCCATCTGCTCGCCATCTCCGGGCTGCACATGGTGTTGTTGAGCGGGCTCGTCTTCGCCGCGGCGCGCCTGAACGTCGCCCTTCTTTTCGGCCGTCGGATCGCGGGCTTGTCGCCGCGGCGCTGGGGTGCCCTTGCCGCCCTTGTCGCGGTGACCGCCTATCTTTTCGTCAGCGGTGCCGGCATCCCGGCCCGGCGCGCCTGGATCATGGTGGTGCTGATGCTGGCAAGCGCGCTTTTCGGCGGTCGGGTGCTTTCCCTGCGCAGCGTTGCCCTCGCCGCTTTCGCGGTGCTGCTCACGGCGCCCGAATCGGTGTATGAGCCGGGCTTCCAGATGTCCTTTGCCGCGACGCTGGCGCTGATCCTCGCCTTCCACCATCCGCCGGGTCGTGCGCCACCGCGCGCCGGGCCGGTACGGCGCTATCTGTGGGCGCTGGCGCTTTCCTCGCTCGTGGCCGGCCTTGCGACCGCTCCCTTCGTCGCCTGGCACTTCCATCGCCTCGCCCCCTGGGGGCTGCCGGCCAACATCCTGGCCGTGCCCGTCATGGGGCTGGTGCTGATGCCGGCGCTGGCACTTGCGCTGCTGCTCATGCCCTTCGGCCTCGAGAGCGCGCCGCTCGCCCTCGCCGCACATGCCGGCACGGGCATCATCGCCATCGCCGAACATGCCGCGGCCCTGCCCGGGAGCGCGGCGGGGGTGAAGGCCGGCCCGGGTGGCGCCCTCGTGCTGATCGTGCTGGCCGCGCTTCTGCTCCTTCTGTGGCGCGGACGGTTGCGCTGGCTGGGGATTCCGCTTCTCGCGTTCGGTGTCCTGCTCTGGGCGGCCTCGCCGCGCCCGGTGCTCCTCGTTGCCGCCGACGGACGCTTCCTCGGCGTGATGACGCCCGGCGGGCGTGCGCTTTCGAGCGGTGCCGGGCGGGTCTATCTCGCCCGGATCTGGCTCGAGCGCGACGGGGATGCGGCGGTGCCGGCCGAGGCGGCGGCCCGGCCCGGCATCCGTCGCGAAGACGGCACGATCCTGTTCCGGGGAACCGGTATCGAGGGGGTGGCGCTGCCGCCCTCGGCCACCTTCGCCGCTGCAGCAGCGGCTTGCCGGCGCCATCAGGTGGTGCTCGGCGGGCCGCGCTGGCTCGGAGCGGCGGCCCCCTGTCTGCATTTCTCGCGGCCCTTCCTGATGAAGGGCGGGGGCGTGGCGCTCTGGCGCGAAGGGGGGCAATGGCGCTGGCGGCGTCCGCGCCACGGGGGCGGCTGGCGGCCCTGGAGCTGGCCGGTCGATCGGCCCGCGGGGATTGCGCCGCGCCGCTTCTCTTCGGCCGTGCTCTCTCCCGCCGCGCGCGGCAAGTGATCCGGGGCCGCTTCGGCTGCCCGCGCGAGAAGGCGCTGCCGCGCCGGTGCGCTCGCTCGGGCGCGTTCACCGGAGGAGGGCGAGAGGCGGATCGGGGCGCCGGAGGATGGGGCGGAGAACGGGGGCCGCAACGGACCGGAGGATGCGTTTCGGGCGTGCATTCTCCGCGCGACTCCCGCTTCCGGTCCGAGGCGCCCCATGCGCCATGCAGGGAAACCCTGCAGGGCACACCCGCCGATCTCGACTCCTGCTTTGCTCCGAGGCGCCCCATGCGTCATGACGCCGTCTCCCGTTCCCGGCTCGGCTCCGGGTGTCGGTGCTTTCGAGGACAATCGGCCAGAAGACGCATCGGCAGGGAGAGGGGCGCTGCGGTCGATGCAGCTTTGGCGCGACTCTTCTCGGCGTCGGTTTTCCGGGGCCGCAGAAAGGGCCGCTCGGGCAAGGAGGGATGCTCCCGCGCCGGGGCGGGAACGCCCGGACTGCACCTCGTGCCCGCCGATGCCGACCGGCTGCTCTCGACCGAGGGCGGGTCTGTCTCGCGGAGCGCGCGGGCGCTGCGGCGGATCGCGCCGCGGTGGGCCGCGCAACCGCTCCGCAGCCATGCGGCGGCCGAGACGGGAACGGAAAGGGCAACCGGCTCGAAACAGTGCACCTGCGGGGCGGAAGCGCCGGGGCCGGGAGAAGTCCGCATTCCTGCCGACGGCGGTTTTCGCGGCAATATCCACCGCGACAATACGCGACAATATCGGCTGCATCCGCTGCGACGGACACGCGCAGCTGCTCCTCAGCCGTTGCGGCCCTTCCCGACGAACTGGCCGGCTTCGGCCGCGGCCTTGCGCAGCGCGCGCGACTTGTTGACGGTTTCCTCGAATTCGGCCGCGGGGTCGCTGTCATGGACGATGCCGCCGCCGGCTTGGATGTGGAGCCTGCCCCCCTTCAGCACCGCCGTGCGCAGGGCGATGCACATGTCCATGTCGCCATTGGCGGCGAAATAGCCGACGCCTCCGCCATAGATGCCGCGCTTCTCCGGTTCGAGCTCGTCGATGATCTCCATGGCGCGGATCTTCGGCGCCCCCGACACCGTGCCCGCCGGCAGGCCGGCGAGGAGGGCCGACAGGGCGTCATGCTCCCCGGAAAGCTCGCCGACCACGTTCGAGACGATATGCATCACATGGGAGTAGCGTTCGACGACGAAGGTCTCGGTCGGCCGCACCGTGCCGATCCGCGACACGCGGCCGACATCGTTGCGCCCCAGATCGAGCAGCATCAGATGCTCGGCTCGCTCCTTCGGGTCGGCAAGAAGTTCGGCCTCGAGCGCCATGTCGGCCTCGGGCGTGGCCCCGCGGGGGCGGGTGCCGGCGATCGGGCGGATGGTGACGGTGCCGCGTTCGACCTTGACGAGGATCTCGGGGCTGGCGCCGACGATCTGGAAGTCGCCGAAGTTGAAGTAGAACATGTAGGGCGACGGGTTGGTGCGTCTGAGCGAGCGGTAGAGAGCGAAGGGCGGCAGGGTGAAGGGCATGGTCCAGCGCTGGGAAGGAACCACCTGGAAGATGTCTCCGGCGCGGATGTAGTCCTTGGCCCTGCGCACCGCCGCCTCGTAGGCCGCGCGGGTGAAGTTCGACACCGGCTCGCCGGGTTCGGCGGCCTCGCCGAGATCGCGCACCTCGTTGGGCACCGGCCGCTCGAGATCGCGCAACGCGTCCATCACCCGCTCGGCCGCCTGGGCGTAGGCCGCCTTCGCCGAGAGGCCCGGCGTGACCCGTGCCGGGGCCACCAGCGTCACCTCGTCCTTCACCCCGTCGAGCACCGCCACCACCGACGGACGCATGAGAAGCGCGTCCGGCGTGCCGATCGGGTCCGGGTTGGGCGGGCCGAGGCGGGGCTCCACCAGGCGGATCATGTCGTAGCCGAGATAGCCGAACAGGCCGGCGGCGATCGGCGGCAGTCCGGCCGGCATGTCGATCCGGCTGGCCGAGACGAGCTGGCGCAGCGCGGTGAGCGGATCGGCTTCGAGCGGCGCGAAATCCTCCGGGTCGAAGCGGGCGTTGCGATTGACGAAGGCGCGGTTTCCCTCGCTCTTCCACAGAAGGTCGGGCTTGAGGCCGATCACCGAATAGCGGCCGCGCTGCTCGCCGCCGGTGACGCTCTCGAGCATGAAGCTGTCGCGCCGGGCGCCGGCCAGGCGCAGCATGAGCGAGACCGGCGTGTCGAGATCGGCAGCAAGGCGGGTCCAGACCAGCTGGCTGCGGCCGGCCTCGTAGCCTTCGCGGAAGCGGGCGAAATCGGGAGAGAGCGCCATCTTCGTCTCCTCTGGGGCCGCGCGGGCGTTGCGGCTGGTGTCGTCTCGGCTGCCCGAGGGATGCCGCCGCGCCGCGCCGGGGTCAATCCCCCTTCGAGGGGGCGGTGCGCCGCGTCGCACCCGGAGGCCGGGAAAGGGCGGAGGTGCCGCAGCCGGCGGCGGCCCGTCAGCGGATCGAGGCGATCACCGCGTCGATTGCCCGCTGGTCGAGCGAGATGCCGGCATGGCTGCGGGCCGCGTCGGTGAAGAGGGTGAAGGCGTCCTGGGCGATACGCAGGCGGATGGCCTCGCGCGCGTCCTTCAGGTTGCGGCGGTTCTCCTCCGTTTCGGGATCGAAGGGGATGACGCGGTCGAGACGCACGAGATAGATCGCCCCCTCGGCCGGCAGACTGTCCACCGCGCCGGGGGCCTCGAGGGCGAAGATGCGTTCCGGAAGCACCGGCGGGGCGTCGGGCACGGGCTGGCCGCGTGCGAGATTGGCGAGTTCCACCACCTTGCCGCGGTCGAGCGCGGCCGCCGGGCCGCCCTTCTCCAGCGTCTTCCTGACCTCTTCGGCCACGGGCGCAAGGCGCTTCTCGATCTCGGCTCGCCGCCAGTCCGCCCGCACCCGGTCCTTCACCTTCTCGAAGGGGATCGGCGACGGCGGAACGACCTCGTCGAGGCGGAGGGCGAAGAGCCCGCCATCCTCGAGCTCGCCGAGCTCTGGGAAGTCGTCGCGGGTCACGGCGATCGCCTTCTCGCGGAAGGCGTTGTCGGCGGCGATGCCTTCGCGCTCGCTGCCGGTGAAGTCGATGGTGCCGAAGGTTGCGGGGGTCTCCCCGGCCACTTCCTCGAGCGTCGCCCCGGCGGCCAGCAGATCCTCGATCGGGGTCAGCTCCTCGCCGATGCGGGCACGGGCCTTTTCGAGCGCGATCTCCTCGGCCAGCCTGTCATGGACCTGCGCGAGCGGGGTTTCGACCTTCGGCAGGATGGCGGTGATGCGGTAGAGCGCCGGGCCGAGCGGCCCCTCGATCGGCCCGACCACCGCCCCTTCGGGCGCGGCGAAGACGGCCTCGGCCACCTTCGGATCGAGCGTGGCGCGGGTGGTTTCGCCGAGCGACACGTCCTTCATCGAAAACCCCTGGGCGCGCACGAGATCCTCGAAGCTCGTCTTGCCGGCATCGAGCGCGGCCTTCGCCTTCTCGGCCGCGGTGCGGTCCCGGAAGACCAGCCGTTCGAGAACCCGCCGCTCGGGCTTGTTGAATTCGTCGGCCCGTGCGTCATAGGCGGCGCGGATCTCCTCCTCGCTGACCGTCACCTCGTCCTTCAGCATCTCGGGCGAGAGCCGGATGTAGCTGATGCGCTTCCTTTCGGGGGCGCGATAGGCGTCCTTGTGCGCCTCGTACCAGGCCCGCAGCGTGGCATCGTCGGGTTCGGGCAGCGGTTCGGGCAGGGCGGTCTCGTCGAGGATGACGAGGGTGGCGTCGCGCTTTTCGCCGAGATAGGCCAGTATCGCCCGCGCGGCGGTGTCGGACGGCGCGATGCCGTCGGTCACGACGATCTGCAACAGGCCGCGCACGAGATCGTCCCGCAGCAGCGCCTCGTATTCGGCCGGCTTGAGGCCGTTCTGCTCGAGCACGAATTCGTAGCTCGCCTTGCTGAAGGCGCCGTCGGCGCCGCGGAAAGCGGGGTTCTCCGTGATGGCGCGGGCGAGGCGCGCGTCGCTCACCGAGATGCCGAGCCGCCTTGCCTCGTTGGCAAGGGCGGCCAGGGCGGTGACCTCCTCGATGGCGCTGCGGTCGATGCCGAGCGCGCGGATCTGGTCGGCCCCGACGGGCGCGCCCATGCGCCGCGAGAGATCGCGCATCTGCCGGGTGAGGACGCGGGCGAAGGCGTCGATCGGGATTTCCTCGTCGCCGACCTTGCCGATCGTGGTCAGCCGCCCTCCGACCGAGCGGATGCCGAAACCGGCAAGGCCGATGATGAGCAGCACAAGAAGCACCCACACGAAGTAGTTGGATTTCTTCGCCCGAATGATGTCGGCCATGGCGGCTCTCTCCTCGATGTTTGCCCCTCTTTAGGCAGTCGGGGACGTGCTGACAAGCGGGGCCGGCATGGTGGCGGGGCGGGCCTGGTGCGGGATGCGGGGAAGCGCGAGGCCGGGTGCCGGGAGGATCACGGCCCGGCCCCCGCGGGCGGCGCGGCGTGCCGGCCTTCGCGGGAGCGCCCCGGCAGACAGGCAGGCCGGGCGCGGGGCGTGGGAGTGGAGAGCGTTCAGACCTCCCCGCCCCGGCCGAAGGCCGCGAGACGGCCGAAGGCTTCCCGGAGCCGCGCGGCGTCGGCATTGGCATAGGCGAGGCGCAACCGTCCCTGTCCGGGAGCGGCCGCCGGGTCGGGCGCCGCCGGCACGAACATCTCGCCGGGCAGGAGCAGCAGGCCGGTCTCGGCGAGAAGCCGCCGGGCCAGGGCCTCTCCACGAAGCGCGAAGGGTGGGCGCATCCAGGCGAAATAGGCGCCGAGCCCCTCGAGCCGCCAGCCCGGCAGCGCTTCCATCGCCGCGCGGACGACGGCGGCGCGCTCGAGCGTCTCCTGCCGTTCTCCGGCCAGCCAGTCCTTCAGATGGGTGAGTCCCCAGAGCGCCGCTTCCTGGCCGATGGGGGCGGGGCAGATGGTGACGGTGTCGAGAAACTTCTCCGCCTCGGCGAGCCGCGCCGGTGCGCACACCAGCGCACCGACACGGTGCCCCGTCAGCCGGAAGACCTTGGAGAAGGAATAGAGGTGGATCACCACCTCGTCCCAGTCGGGGTCGGCGAATAGGGCATGGGGCGGGCCCTCGGCGGCGCGGAAGTCGCGATAGGTCTCGTCGAGAACGAGTGCGAGTCCGTGGCGGGCCGCGAGCGCGGCGAAGGCCGCCAGCAGATCGGGCGGATATGCGACCCCGGTCGGGTTGTTCGGGGTGACGAGCACGATCGCCCGCGTGCGCCCGTCGATCAGCCGGGCCGCATCCTCCGGGCGCGGCAGGAGATCGGGGCCGGCGACGAGGGGGCGGATGGCGATGCCGCTCTGGCTGAGCCACATGGCGTGGTTGAAATACCACGGTACCGGCAGGATGACGTTGTCGCCCGGGGCGGCAAGGGTGGCGATGGCGGCGGCGAAGGCTTCGTTGCAGCCGGCGGTGATGGCCACCTGGTCGGCGCGCACGGTGCCGCCATAGGTGGCGGAAATGTCGGCCGCCAGGGCCTCTCTCAGCGCAGGCAGGCCGAGAACGGGGCCGTAGAGATGCACGCTCTCCTTCTCGACCACCGCCCGGGCCAGCGCCTCGCGCAGCGGCCGCGGCGGCGGCAGGGCCGGAGCGGCCTGCGAGAGGTTGATGAGGGGCTTGCCCGCAGGAAGCGCCGTCTCGGCCAGCCAGCGGCGCGCCGCCATCACCGGCGGGGCGATCGTCCGGCGGATATGGGGGTTGACCGGCCCGGCCATGCTCCCGTTGCCGCGTCCGTTTCCGTTCCCGATCACGTCTCCCTGCCCGAACGCTTCCGTCATCGTTTCCTCCCCCTTGCCCGGCCCCCGTGGCCGGCTGCCGCGCCTTGCGGAAGGATGCGGGTTTGACCTGCCGCAAGGCAATCCCCAGATGAAAGGGGAAAGGAAGGAAGGGCGCAAGGCGCCGGATGAACGGAAGGGAGGGTGCCATGTTCGAAGATCGCAGGGAGGCCGGGCGGCGGCTCGCGGCCGAGATCGCCCGCCGGAACTATGCCGAGCCGGTGGTGCTCGCCCTGCCGCGCGGCGGGGTGCCGGTGGCCTTCGAGGTGGCGAAGGCGCTGAAGGCGCCGCTCGATCTGGTGATGGTCCGCAAGCTCGGCGTGCCCTTCAACCCCGAGGTCGCCGCCGGGGCGGTGGTGGACGGGGCGGCGCCCGACATCGTGCTCAACGAGGACGTGGTGCGCCGTGCCGGCATGACGATCGACGACATCCGCGCCATCGCCGCCCGCGAACTCGAGACCATACGCCGGCGCCGGGCGCTCTATCTCGGAGGGCGCAGCCCCGTCCCGGTGAAAGGGAAGACGGCGATCGTGGTCGATGACGGGGTGGCGACCGGCGCCACCGCCATGGCCGCGCTCAGGGCCGTGCGCGACAACGGGGCGAGGCAGGTGGTGCTGGCCGTGCCCGTGGCCCCGCCCGATGTCGTGCGTCGCCTGGCCGGGCTGGCCGACGAGGTGGTGGTGCTTTCCGTGCCCGAGCCCTTTCATGCCGTCGGTGCCCATTACCGGGTGTTCGACCAGACCGCCGACGAGGAGGTGATCCGCCTGCTCGACGAGGCGCGGCGCTGGGCCGGAGACGGAGAAGGGGGCGGGGAGCGGGGATGAGAGGGCGGACCGGCGGCCGGGCAGCCCTGTGCGCAAGGGCGCGCCCGCTCCCTCTCAGATCAGGCTCGGCAGCCACAGCACGATGCCGGGGAAGGCGATCAGCACCAGCACCGTCACCACGTCGGCGATGAAGAAGGGCGAGGCGCCGCGGAACACGTCCTGCACCGACATGCGCATGCCGCTGTCCTGGCAGACCCCGGCGACCACGAAGCAGTTGAGGCCGATCGGCGGGGTGATGAGGCACAGCTCCGCCATCTTCACCACGATGATGCCGAACCAGATGGCGCATTCCTCGGCCGACATGCCGAGCGCCGACGCCTCCGCCGTCACGTCCGGCCCGCCGTTGAGGGCGATCACCGCCGGGAAGGTGACGGGCAGCGTCAGGATCAGCATGCCGATCGCGTCCATGAACATGCCGAGGACGACATAGGCGCCGAGGATCATGAACAGGGTGACGAGCGGGGGCTGATGCAGCCCGGCCACCCAGGCGGCGAAGGCGTCCGGCAGGTCGGCGAAGCCGAGATAGCGCACATAGATCAGCACCCCCCAGATCATGGTGAAGATCATGGCGGTGAGCTTGGCCGATTCCATCAGCGCCGACTGGAGGTTCTTCCAGCGCATCCCCTGCCACACGGCCATCACGAGCACGATGAAGGCTCCGAGCGCGCCGGCCTCGGTCGGGGTCGCCCAGCCGAAATAGACCGAATAGATGATGATGAAGACGACGAGCAGGATCGGCGTCGTGCCGGGCAGGGCGCGGAAGCGGTCGGGCCAGGAAAAGCCCTTCACCGGCGGGCCGAGATCCTTGCGCAGGAGGGCAAGGCCCGTGATGAGCGCGGCGTAGATCAGCGCCGAGACCGCACCGGGGACGAAACCGGCCAGCAGCAGCTTGCCCACCGACTGTTCGACGATGATGGCATAGATAACGAGAATGGCCGAAGGCGGGATCAGCGAGGCGAGGGTGCCGCCCGCCGCCACCACCCCGGCGGCGAAGCGCCGGTCGTAGCCTTCGCGCAGCATCTCGGGAATGGCGATGCGGGCGAAGACGGCCGAGGTGGCCACCGAGGCCCCCGAGACGGCCGCGAAGCCGGCGGTGGCGAAGACGGTGGCCACGGCCAGCCCTCCGGGCAGCCAGCCGATCCAGCGCTTGGCGGCCTCGAAGAGGTAGCGCGTCAGCCCGGCATGATAGGCCAGATAGCCGATGAGGATGAAGGTCGGGATCAGCGACAGCGCATAGGTGGTGGACTTGGAATGGGGGATCTGGCCGACGAGCTTCATCGCCGTGACCAGCCCCTTCTCGAAGCCCTGCTTCTGCATGAAGAACAGGGCGAGGCCGACGAAACCCGTGAGGGCGGCGGCGAAGGCCACCCGCATGCCGAGGAAGATCAGGATCACCATCGCGCCGGAGAGCCAGAGCGACATCTCGAACATGTCCACCCCGGCAAGAAGCGCCTTCATGTCGATCATCGGTCCGTCTCCCTGCTGGCCTTCGTCTCGTCGTCCGCCGCCTTGAGGGCGCGGGCCCGGTCGGTGTCGGCGCTGCCCGCCTCGGTTTCCCGGATGAGGGCCGCTTCCTGGGCGGCGAGGGAAGCCGGATCTTCGGGCAGCGGCACCGCCGGCGGACGCCGCTCGCCGGTGGCGAGTGCCCGTCCATAGGCCCACAGCTGGATGACGAGCCGCAGCCACAGGAGCGCCATCGCGAAGGGCACGACCAGTTTCGAGGGCCACAGCGGCAGCGAGATGTCGATCGTGCTGTCACGGCTCCACAGCGGGGCGTTCCAGTCGAAGGAACGCTGGAAATGATACCAGGAGCCGTAGACGAGGGCGGTGACCACCACCAGCGTGAGCAGGGTCGTCAGCCCCTCGACGAGCCACAGCGTCCTTCCCCGCAGCCGGGTGACGAAGATGTCCATGCGGATATGTCCGCCCATGCGCTGGGTGTAGGAAAGGCCGAGAAAGGCGAAGGTGGCCATGAACTGTTCGGTCCAGTCCACGTAACCCGGCACCGGGGCGTTGAGAAACTTGCGCGAGAGCACATGGATGACGGCGAGCAGCACGAGGGCGAAGATGACGAAGCCGCCGAGAAGCGTCAGCCGCGCCTCGAGAAAGAGCAGGGCCCGGTCGATGCGCGACAGCAGGCTGTCGTCGGCGCCGACGGTGTTCGTTCCGGCCATGAGAGCACCTCGGAAGGGATGAACGACAAGGAAACGACAAGGGCAAGGAAGGCGCCGCGCCGGGTGGCGCGAGAGGATGCGGCGGTGGCGCGATGAACGTAACGCGGCGAAAGGCCGACCCATCGAACGACCGCCGCGGCCGTGCTCCGTCTGCGCCACCCGCCTTCGCCCCCCCGCTGCCACCGGCGGTGGGGCGCGCCCGGCCCCGGGGCGGTGGAAGCGGGAAGGGAATAGGGGGAAGGGCACACCCTTCCCCCGGGCAGCGTCAGCCGCCTCGCATCTTCTTCAGGGTCTCGATCACGAGGTCGTAGAGCTCCTGGGCCGGGAGCCCCTGGGCCGACATGTCACGGATCCACTTCTCGCGGATCGGGTCGGCGGCCATGGCCCGGAAGCGGGCGATCTCCTCGTCGGGGATGTGCACCACCTCGATGTTCTTCTCCTTGAGGATGCCGTCCCATTTGGCGAGAAGCCGGTTGTAGTTGTCGATGTAGTGCGCAAGGGCGGGGGCCACCGAATCGTCGAGCGCCTTGCGGAACTCGGGCGGCAGCGCCTCATAGGCGTCGATGTTGACCACCACCGGGCAGTTCACGGTGCCGGGGTTGAGGTTGTCGGTCCACCATTTGGCGATGTCGATGGTGCGGAAGGCGAGATGGGCATGGGGCGCGAAGGCCACCGCGTCGACCACGCCCGATTCGAGGGCGTTGTAGGCTTCGGTGGCGGTCACCGAGGTCGGCACCGCGCCGACCATCTTGAAGGCCTCGCCGATTCCGCCGGTGGCGCGGATCCGCATGCCCTTGAAGTCGTCGAGCTTCCTCGGCGGCTTGCCGGTGCCGGCCAGGTTGTATTGCGGCATCGGCGAGGGCATCAGCAGCCGGGCGTTCCAGCGGGCGAGATCCTTCCGCGTCGCGGGGTGGTTGTAGACCGCCATCGACACCGCGACCTCCTCGTCGAGGGTCTTCACCCCGAGGAAGGGCAGCTCGAGCACGGTGATGGTCGGGTTCTTGTCGCGATGATAGCCGGCGCAGAACTGGGCCATCTCGAAGGCCCCGATCGAGATGCCGTCGAGATTTTCCTTCGGCTTCGAGAGGCCGCCGTAATGGATCTTGATCTCGAAGCGGCCGTTCGTGCGGTTCTTCACCTCCTCCGCGAGCTTCTCGACATGCTCGGTGAAGGCGCGGCGCTTGCCCCAGAGCGAGACGTTCCACGTCACCTCCTGGGCCGCCACCGAGCCGGCGGCGAGGGCCGCGAGGGCGAGGGCTGCGGTCGCTCCCTTCCAGTCGATCATCTTGTCCTCCTGTCGGTGCTGTGATTGTTGGTTTCTTGATTCCCCCGAAGGGAACGGGGGGAATGTAGCACGAGGTCGGGTCTTGGCCACAGGAAATGACAAGAGGGCTGCCCTTTCATCCCCGGGCGGCGCCGGGGCAGCGGCCTCTGCCGCGCCCCGGGGCGCGCCGATGGCGGCTGGACCGGAAGGAGGGGCGGCGGATGGCGGCCCGTTCCCGACGCCACCCGCGGAGGAGCGGGAGGGGAGGGCGGAGGAGACGGGGCCGCTTCCTCTCGGCGCCATCGAGGTGATCGCACCCAATTTCAAGCGCCGGCTCTCGGGCGTGACCTCCACCATCGTCCGCCTCGTGCCGTTGCAGGCGCGGAAGATCGCCATTCGCGCCACCGGCCTCGGCCTGCCGCCCCATGTGCCGCGGATCCCGCTCTGGCAGACCCTGTTCCTGCCGCGCCGGCGGGCCGGTCGGCCGGTCTGGCGGGTGTGGCATGCGCGGCGCAATGTCGAGATGCTTTTCGGGCTGATGCTGCGCCGGCTGTGCCGCCGCCGGCTGCGTCTTCTCTTCACTTCGGCCTCGCAGCGTCGGCACACCTGGCTGAGCCGGGCGCTCATCCGCCGCATGGATGCGGTGGTGGCGACGTCGGAGGCGACGCGGCGCTATCTCGAGGTGCCGGCGGTGGTCATCCGCCACGGGATCGACCTTGCCGGATTCCATCCCCGCGAGGGGGAGGCGAAGCGCGCGCTGCGCCGCCGGCTCGGCCTGCCGGAGGGGGCGCCGATCGTCGGCAATTTCGGCCGGATCCGCGCCCAGAAGGGGACCGACGTGTTCGTGGAGGCCATGCTGGAAGTGATGGTCGCACGGCCCGATGTGATCGGCATCGTTCTCGGTCGGGCGACCGGCAGACACGCCGCCTTTGCCGAGGATCTGGCGCGGCGGGTCGCGGCGGCCGGCATGGCGGAGCGGCTCCGGTTCCTGCCCGAAGTGCCGGTGCACGAGATCGCCGACTGGCATGGCGCGCTCGATCTCTTCGTGGCACCCCAGCGCTGGGAGGGGTTCGGCCTCACCCCGCTCGAGGCGATGGCCTCGGGCGTGCCGGTGGTGGCGACCACGGTCGGTGCCTTTCCCGAACTGCTGGCGCCGGGCGAGACGGGAATGCTGGTGCCGCCGGGAGACGCGGCGGCGATGGCGGCGGCGATCACCGCCTATCTCGACGACCCGCAGCGCCGCGCTCGCGAAGGGGCCGCAGGGCGGGCGCGGGTCGAACGGCATTTCCGTCTCGAGCAGGAAGCCGATGCGCTGATCGGTGTCTATCGTGCCCTGCTGGACGGGCGGCGGCCCGCGGGCGAGCTTCCGCCGGAGCCGCCTTCCGCGGGGTGAAGGATGTCGGGGCCGCTGCTGCCGGCAAGGTTCTCGCCGCGGCCCTCGCCCCGGCGTGAGGGGCAGCCGGCGGGGCAGCCGCAGATGGGATCGGACGAGCATGCTCGCCTGCACATATCCGCATGCATGAAACCGGCGTCGTGCGGCGCGAAAACGGTTGCCGCCGCCTCCTCGCTGGCCTAACTCTGCCCGCACCCGGGACAGAGGGAAGGGAGAGGATCATGGCCCGTCAATACGGTTTCGACACGCTTCAGGTGCATGCCGGCAGCCAGCCCGACCCGGCGACCGGCGCCCGGCAGACGCCGATCTACCAGACCACCGCCTATGTCTTCCGCGATGCCGATCATGCCGCCGCCCTGTTCAACCTCCAGGAAGTCGGCTTCATCTATTCGCGGCTGACGAACCCGACCGTCGCCGTGCTGCAGGAGCGCATCGCCACGCTCGAGGGCGGCATCGGCGCGGTCTGCTGCTCCTCGGGCCATGCGGCGCAGCTCATGGCGCTCTTTCCGCTGATGGGGCCGGGCACCAACGTCGTCGCCTCGAACCGGCTCTATGGCGGCACGATCCAGCAGTTCACCAACACGATCCGCAAGTTCGGCTGGTCGGCGAAATTCGTCGATTTCCACGACATCGACGCGATCCGCGCCGCGATCGACGAGAACACCCGTGCCCTCTTCTGCGAGACCATCGCCAATCCGGGCGGGGTCATCACCGACATCGACGCCGTCGCCGGCGTGGCCGGGGAGGCGGGGCTGCCTCTCATCGTGGACAACACCTCGGCCACGCCCTGGCTCTGCCGGCCGATCGAGCACGGGGCGACGCTGGTCGTCCATTCGACGACGAAATACATGACCGGCAACGGCACCGTCACCGGCGGTGCGGTGGTGGACAGCGGCAGCTTCGACTGGTCGGCCTCGGACCGCTTCCCCTCGCTCTCCGAGCCCGAACCGGCCTATCACGGGCTCCGGTTCCACGAGACCTTCGGCAATCTCGCCTTCACCTTCTACGGCATCGCCGTCGGGCTCAGGGACCTCGGCATGACGATGAACCCGCAGGCGGCCCATTACACCCTTCTGGGGATCGAGACGCTTTCGCTGCGGATGAAGAAGCATGTCGAGAATGCCGAGCGCATCGCCGCCTGGCTCGAGGAACATCCGGCGGTGCGCGAGGTAAGCTATGCCGGCCTGCCCTCCTCGCCCTGGTATGGGCTGAAGGAGCGGATCTGCCCGAAGGGGGCGGGAGCGCTCTTCACCTTTGCGCTCAAGGGAGGCTACGAGGCCTGCGTGCGCTTCGTCGATGCGCTCGAGCTCTTCTCCCATGTCGCCAATCTCGGCGATACGCGCTCGCTGGTGATCCATCCCGCCTCGACCACCCACCGCCAGCTGACCGAGGCCCAGCAGATCGCCGCCGGTGCCGGGCCCGACGTGATCCGGGTCTCGATCGGCATCGAGGATGCCGAGGATCTGATCGCCGATCTCGAACAGGCGCTCGAGAAGGCGATGGCGACGGGTTGAGGCATCGCCGGGGCAGGGGAGAGGCATGGACGAGGCGCCGACGCTCGACGAAGAGGCCTGCGGGCCCGACGGCACGGTGCGCTACCGGCCGGGGGTGGGCGAGGTGGCCGCCGCCGCTCTCGGCATCGATGCCGATCGCTGCCTCTACTGGTGGGCGCATCCGGGCAAGGTGTTCAATTTCGGCGACTGGGTGGGCCCCTTCCTCCACGAATGCCTGACCGGCCGGCGACCGGTGCGCTACCGGCCGAAATTCTCGCCCTTCGGCCGGACGACGTTCACCGCCGGGTCGATCCTGCGCTGGATCCGCCGGCCCCGCTCGGCCGTGGTCTGGGGCAGCGGCATCATGTCGGCGGCGGACCGCTTTCCCGCGCCGCGGCGGGTGCTGGCGGTGCGCGGCCCCCGCACCCGGGCGCGCATGGTGGAACTGGGGTATGACTGCCCCGCCATCCATGGCGACCCGGCGATCCTGCTGCCGCGCGTGTTCTCCCCCGAGCGGCGCGTGCGGCACGTTCTCGGCCTCGTTCCCCATTATCACGATTTCGCCGCCGCCCGGCGACTTGCCGGGCAGAGCGACGAGATCCTCCTGATCGATGTGCGGCGGCCCGTGCGCGCCGTCATCCGCGACATCTGCGCCTGTGCGGCGGTGGCCTCGAGCTCGCTGCACGGCCTCATCGTCGCCCAGGCCTATGGCGTGCCGGCGCTCCGGGTCACCTTCGGCGCCCGGATCGGCGGCGACGGCACCAAGTTCGCCGACCACTACCTCGCCGCCGGCCTGCCGGTGGCCGAGGCCGTGCCTGTCGCCCCCGGGGCGGCGCTTGCGCCGCTCGCATCGCGGGCCCGCGCCCAGCCGCTCCCCGATCTCGGGCCGCTTGCCGACGCCCTGATGCGGGTTTGCCCTTTTCCTCTGGCGGATCAGGGGCTAAACCTCGGGTGAACGAGCGCTTGCATCACCCTTACTGGCCCAAGGAGACGCAGCATGGTCGAGTTTGCCCTGCCAAGAAATTCCCGCATGGTCGAAGGTCGGGTCTGGCCGAAGCCCGAAGGGGCGAGGCGGATCAGGAAATTCCGCATCTATCGGTGGAACCCGGACAGCGGCGAGAACCCCCGCATCGACACCTATTTCATCGATCTCGACGATTGCGGCCCGATGGTTCTCGACGCCCTCATCAAGATCAAGAACGAGATCGACCCGACGCTGACCTTCCGCCGTTCCTGCCGCGAGGGGATCTGCGGCTCCTGCGCGATGAACATCGACGGGGAGAACACCCTCGCCTGCATCAAGGGAATCGACGAGATCAGGGGGGACGTGCGGATCTACCCGCTGCCGCACATGCATGTCGTGAAGGATCTCGTGCCCGATCTCACCCATTTCTACGCCCAGCACGCGGCGGTCGAGCCCTGGCTCCAGACCGAAACCCCTCCGCCCGAGCGCGAATGGCGTCAGAGCCCCGAGGACCGCAAGAAGCTCGACGGCCTCTACGAATGCGTCCTCTGCGCCTGCTGCTCGACCTCCTGTCCGAGCTACTGGTGGAATTCCGACCGTTATTACGGCCCGGCGGCGCTGCTCCAGGCCTGGCGCTGGATCTCCGACAGCCGCGACGAGGCCACCGGTCACCGGCTCGACGAGCTCGAGGATCCGTTCCGGCTCTATCGTTGCCACACCATCATGAACTGCACCCGCACCTGCCCGAAGGGCCTCAACCCGGCGAAGGCCATCGCCGAGATCAAGAAGCTGATGGTCGAACGGCAGATGTGAGGCGCCGTTCAGGCGTTGCGGCGCGGTCGAGGGGATCGGACGTGGCGGCGGCCGCGGCTCCGCCCGTCAGGGTGCGGCTTCGGGCGTCAGTGTCACCATGTCCCTGCCCGAGCGCAGCTCGATGCGGGCGAGGGTGCCGGCGCCGCCAGGCGGGGCGCGATAGCGCAGCGTGAGCGGAAACACCCGCTGGCCGGGTCGCAGCGAATGGTCGGGGCCGCGGAGGATGACGTAGCTGCCACGGCAGAGAAAACCGTCGCTCGTCGTCTCGGGCGGGGCGAAGGCGATGCGCGCGATGCGCCGCCCGTCATACATCTCGGCCGCCTCGGGGCAGCGAGTTCGCGGGTGGAAGAGCTCGGCCAGCACCACCAGCGGATCGGGCCGCGCGCGGAGAACGGCATCCGGTGTCGAAAGCGGCGAACGGTCGCTTCGGGGGCTGATGGCGACGCGCACCGGCCGCCCGCCGGCATAGGCGATCCGCACCTGCCGCTGCCGGAAGATCCGGTGCATGTCGTAGGCGAAGAGGCGGGGTCGCGCCGCCCCGCCCCGGCCGCGGCCGGTGCTCACGCCCCGGTAGCGGGCGCGCAGGAAGAAGCCGATCAGCTCCGAGGCGCGTCCCTGCACCTGCACCTCGTAACGCGCCCCGCGGCGCCTTTCCCGCACTGTCATTTCGCCGAAGGGGATGCCGTCCACGGCGATCTTCATCCGCCAGAGCGCCACCTCGCCGGCGGGGGCGGGAAGCGGGAAGAAGGCAGCGAGGAGGGCGAGGCACAGCAATGAGCGCATGGGCCGGAACGCGGCGGACGGAAGCGTCGTTCGAAAAGTCCCCGCGACCATGCCATGCCCTGCGGCCTGTGGGAAGGGCGGCCCGCAGGCCGCCTCCTCACGCGCCGGCCGGAACCGGCATTTTCCTGCCTGATGCGGAAAAGCGCGATCACATCAGGATGTCGTAGATCCGCTCGACCCGCTCCCAGTGCTCCGAGGAGGGATTCTTCACCTGCGGATCGACCACCGGGAAGAGCTCGGCCATCGACAGGATGATGGCGCCCATGATGACGGGCAGCCTTTCCTCGACATCGGCCGCCAGATCGGCCCCGACGGGGGGCAGCTCCGCCAGCTTCTCGAGAATGTCGGCAAGCCTGAGCGTTTCGTCGAGCGCCTCGAACTTCTTCATCCGCGCCTCGAGACCGGCGGTGATCGGCAGATCGGCTTCGGTGATGATGTCGCGCCCGTTCATCTTCGCGGCGCGACGGGCCATGACGAGGAAGCGGTGCATCTGGCGGTTGGCCAGATCGTCGATGCGCCGGATGTCGGTCTTGTCGATGTCGAGCCCGGCGGCCTCGCGGAAGAATTTCTCGAACTGGGCGATGCCTGCGATCATGGTATGTCCCTCTGGATGGTGTTCGCTGTCGTCTTCCATCTGTGACGGGGACGGGCGTTTTCAAGCGCCGGGTGCGAAAATGCCGACGGGTCGCCTCAACCGAAGGCGGCCTCGAGGGCGATCTCGACCATTTCGCCGAAGCTGCGCTCGCGTGCCTCGGGGGGCAGGGCCTCGCCGGTGGCGAGATGGTCGGAAATGGTCAGCACCGACAGCGCCTCGACCCCGTGCCGGGCGGCGACGGTGTAAAGCTCGGCCGTCTCCATCTCGACCGCGAGGCAGCCGTGACGGGTGAGCGTGCGGGCGAGATCGTCGCGCTCGTCATAGAAGAGATCGGCCGAGTAGATGCCGCCGACATGGAAGCGCGCCCCCCTGGTGCGCGCTGCGGCCACGGCCCGCTCGAGAAGGGGCCAGCTGGCCGCAGGCGCGAAGGTCATCTCGCGAAAGAGCGGCTTCGAGGGCATCGAGACATAGGAGGCCGTCAGGGCGATGACGATGTCGCGGATGCCGACATGCGCCGCCATCCCCCCGGCCGAGCCGATGCGGATCAGCCTTTTCGCGCCATGATCGTTGACGAGTTCATGGGCGTAGATCGAGAGCGAGGGCATCCCCATGCCGGAGCCGTGGATCGTCACCTCGTTGCCGCGCCAGCGACCGGTGAAGCCGAGCATGCCGCGCACCCCGTTGACCGGGCGCGGCGCATCGAGAAAGCTCTCGGCGGCCCATTTCGCCCGCAGCGGATCGCCCGGCATCAGCACCGTTTCGGCGATCTCCCCCGGCGCGGCCTTGACGTGAACCCCCATGAAGCGCCTCCCTTGCGTCGATGAACCGGACTGCGGCCGAGCCTATCGGGGGGTGGATCGAATGGGAAGACGCCGCAAGGGCAGGACGCGGCACGGCGGCGGGCTCAGGCGGCACGGCCGGTGCCGCTTCCGGGTGCCTTGTCGGGATCGACCAGATCGACGATGTCGAACAGCATGCGGTTGAGGGCGTAGTCCTTTGGCGTGTAGATGCGGGCGACGCCCATCGCCCTGAGTGCCGCGGCGTCCTCCTCGGGGATGATGCCGCCGACGATCACCGGCACATGGCCGAGCCCTTCGCCGCGCATCCGCTCGAGCACCTCCGCCACCAGCGGCAGATGGGAGCCCGACAGGATCGAGAGGCCGACGACATGGGCCCGGTCCGCCTTCGCCCGGGCGACGATCTCCGCGGGGGTGAGGCGGATGCCCTCATAGGTGATGTCGATGCCGGCGTCGCGGGCCCGGGCGGCGATCTGCTCGGCGCCGTTGGAATGCCCGTCGAGGCCGGGTTTGCCGACAAGGAACTTGAGCCGCCGGCCGAGCTTCTCGGACACGGCATCGACAGCGGCGCGGAGCTCCTCGAGCCCCTCGGTCCGGTTGGAGGGGGCGGGGGAGACGCCGGTCGGGCCGCGATACCGGCCGAGAACGGTGCGCATCACCTCGGCCCATTCGCCGGTGGTGACCCCGGCCCTGGCGCATTCGATCGAGGGCGGCATGATGTTGCGCCCTTCGGCCGCGGCGGTCCGCAGCGCCGCCAGGGCCTTGTGGACCGCCCTGTCGTCGCGGCTCTCGCGCCAGGCCTCGAGCCGGGCGATCTGTTCGCGCTCGGCGGCCTCGTCCACCTTGAGCACGGCCATGCCGTCGGCGGTGAGGGGCGAGGGTTCGGTTTCGGTCCAGCGATTGACGCCGACCACCACCGTCTCGCCCCGCTCGATCTTCGCGAGCCGCGCGGCATTGGCCTCGACCAGCTGCCGCTTCATGTAGTCGATCGCCTCGACCGCCCCGCCCATCGCCTCGATCTGGGCGAGTTCGGCCCGGGCGGCGGCCTTGAGCTCCTCGGTCTTGCGGTCGATGGCGGGGTTGCCGTCGAAGATGTCGTCGAACTCGAGCAGGTCGGTCTCGTAGGCGAGGATCTGCTGCATCCTGAGCGACCATTGCTGGTCCCAGGGCCGGGGCAGGCCGAGCGCCTCGTTCCATGCCGGGAGCTGCACCGCCCGTGCCCGCGCCCGCTTCGAGAGGGTGACGGCCAGCATCTCGATCAGGATGCGATGGACGTTGTTTTCGGGCTGCTGTTCTGTCAGGCCGAGGGAGTTGACCTGCACCCCGTAGCGGAAACGGCGGAATTTCGGTTCCTCGACACCGTAGCGCGTGCGGGTGATCTCGTCCCACAGATCGACGAAGGCCCGCATCTTGCAGATCTCGGTGACGAAGCGGATGCCGGCATTGACGAAGAAGGAGATGCGCCCGACGAGACGCGGAAAGTCCGCCGCGGGGATGCGGGCGCGCATCTCGTCGAGCACGGCGATGGCGGTCGCGAGGGCGTAGGCCAGCTCCTGTTCCGGGGTCGCGCCGGCTTCCTGCAGATGGTAGGAACAGACGTTCATCGGGTTCCAGCGCGGGATTTCCGCATGGCAGAACTCGGCGACATCGCCGATGAGGCGCAAGGAGGGTCGCGGCGGGAAGATATACGTTCCGCGCGAAAGATACTCCTTCATGATGTCGTTCTGCACCGTTCCTTGCAGTTTTCGAACATCCGCTCCCTGCTCTTCGGCCACGGCGACATAGAGCGCCAGCAGCCAGGCGGCCGGGGCGTTGATGGTCATCGAGGTGTTCATCTCCTCGAGGGGGATGCCCTCGAACAGGGTGCGCATGTCCCCGAGATGACAGATCGGCACCCCGACCTTGCCGACTTCGCCGCGTGCCAGCGGGTGATCGCTGTCATAGCCGGTCTGGGTCGGCAGGTCGAAGGCGACCGAAAGCCCGGTCTGCCCCTTGGCGAGGTTCCGGCGATAAAGCGCGTTCGAGGCCGCGGCCGTCGAGTGGCCGGCATAGGTGCGAAAGAGCCAGGGGCGGTCGCGGGACGGGGTCTCGCGGCCGGTGGCGAGGGCCTTCTCGGGCTCGGACATGGGGTGCTCCAATTGCTGCGCAAGAAGATTTCACCTCTCCGTCGTTAGCCGACAGATTGTAAGCTTGTCAATTCGCCGCATTGCAGCAAGAGCTGCGTTGCCGTCGCCATGTCCGTTGCCGCGGTTCCTTTTGCTGCCAGCCGACCCCATATCCTGCAGGAGGGGACGAGGGCAGGGGGAACCAGCGACGGAGGGGAGCATGGAAGCGGATTTCCTGCATGTCGAGGTGCCGGCCGAGGCGGGGCGCGTGCGGCTGCCGGGCGATCTCTGCCTGCCCGCGGCGGCGAAGGGGATCGTCATCTTTGCCCACGGCTCGGGTTCGTCGCGCCTGAGCCCGCGCAACCGGGCGGTGGCGCGGGCGCTCTGCCGGGCCGGGTTCGCCACGCTTCTGTTCGATCTCCTGACCGAAGGAGAAGCGACGGACCGGGCCAATGTGTTCGACATAGCCCTTCTGGCGCGGCGGCTCGTCGATGCGATCGGCTTCGTGCGGGCCACGCCGGCGCTTGCGGGCTTGCCGATCGGCCTTTTCGGAGCTTCGACGGGCGCGGCGGCGGCACTGGTGGCGGCGGCTGCGGTGCCCGGCGAGGTGCGGGCCGTCGTCTCCCGCGGCGGGCGGCCCGATCTGGCGGGCGAGGCGCTCTCCCGTGTGAGGGCGCCGACGCTGCTGATCGTCGGCGGGGCCGACAGGCCGGTGATCCCGCTCAACGGGGCCGCCCGGGCGCGGATCGGCGCTCCGGCCGAACTTGTGATCGTGCCCGGGGCGGGGCATCTCTTCGAGGAGCCCGGCACGCTCGAGGAGGTGGTGCGGCTTGCCGGCGCCTGGTTCCTGCGCCACCTCGCGGGTGCGGCCGGGGCGGAAGGCGGGGGCGCGGCGGAAGAAGAAGGCTGATCCGGGGCGGGCCCGCCAATTCCGCGACCCGATCCCATCTCCGGCCCGGCCGGGGGACATTTTCCATTTGCCGGCGCGCCTCAAGATGGCATGATCGCCGGCGAAGAAGGCCGCTGCGGCGGCCGCCCCTTTCGGAAGGACATGCCGATGACCCACGATCTCCTGCTCTGGCTTCATTTCGTTTCCCTGGCCTTGGGAGGAGCCTCGACCTTCGGCAATGCGGTGGTCGGCGCTGCCGTCGCGCGGCAGGGCGAAGCCGCCCGCCCGCATCTGCTGCCGGTGGCCCGCAGCCTCGGCCGACTCGGCCACGTCGCCCTTGCCCTGCTGATCCTGACCGGGGGCGCCCTGGTCGAGATGGGGCCGGGCTGGAGCGGGGTCGGCCTGTGGTTCTGGGTGAAGATGGCGCTGGTGGCGACGTTGACGGTCAGCGTGGTGCTCGTCACCCGGGCTGCCCGCATGGCGGCCGGGGGCGATGCGGCCGCGGGGCGGCGTGCGCGGCTTCTGGGCAGGCTCAACATGCTGCTGATCCCCCTCATCGTGCTGACGGCGGTGTTCGAGTTCGGCTGATCGCGCTGCCGCCCTCCCTTTTCGATACTTCTTGCGGCGGGTGCGGCCCTTCGGGGCCGCATCCCGCACCGGTCTGTGGCTCGCCCGAAGTCGTAGGGTCAGAATGTTTCGATGCCGGGCAGGACGGTGGAAGAATCCTGCGCGGCCCCCTTTCCCTCGCCGGCGGGATCGACTATTCTTTCTGCAATGCAGCATCCGGTGCGATTCTCCGCGAAACGCACGGGGCACCCGCAGGCGGGGCATCCGCAATCGGGACAAGGGAAGCGAGACAAAGGACGGGAGAGACGCCATGGCGCTTGATGCCGAGGCCCGCAGCATCGATTACCGGGCGGAGAAGAAGGATCTGTACGAGATCGGCGAGATTCCGCCGCTCGGCCATGTGCCCGAAAAGATGTATGCCTGGACCATCCGCCGGGAGCGCCACGGCGAACCCGGGGACGCGATGCAGGTCGAGGTGGTCGATACCTGGAAGCTCGACAGCCACGACGTTCTCGTTCTCGTCCTCGCGGCCGGGGTGAACTACAACGGCGTCTGGGCCGCGCTCGGCAAGCCGATCTCGGTGCTCGACGTGCACGGCCACCCCTATCACATCGCCGGTTCCGACGCGGCCGGCATCGTCTGGGCGGTGGGCGACAAGGTCAGGCGCTGGAAGGTCGGCGACGAGGTGGTGGTGCACTGCAACCAGGACGACGGCGACGACGAGGAGTGCAACGGCGGCGATCCGATGTTCTCCCCGTCGCAGCGGATCTGGGGCTACGAGACGCCGGACGGCTCCTTCGCCCAGTTCGCTCGCGTGCAGTCGCAGCAGCTGATGCCGCGTCCGCAGCATCTGACGTGGGAGGAAAGCGCCTGCTACACGCTGACGCTCGCCACCGCCTACCGGATGCTCTTCGGTCACCGGCCCCATACGCTGAAGCCGGGGCAGAACGTGCTGGTATGGGGCGCTTCGGGAGGGCTCGGGTCCTTCGCCATCCAGCTGGCCAACACCGCCGGGGCCAACGCCATCGGCATCATTTCCGACGAATCGAAGCGCGATTTCGTGCTGGGCCTCGGCGCGAAGGGGGTCATAAACCGCAAGGAGTTCGATTGCTGGGGGCAGATGCCCCGGGTCGGCACGCCGGAATACAAGGCATGGTTCAACGAGGTGCGCCGCTTCGGCAAGGCGATCTGGGACATCACCGGCAAGGGGGTCAATGTCGATGTGGTGTTCGAGCATCCGGGCGAAGCGACCTTCCCGGTCTCGGTCTTCGTCGTCAAGCGCGGCGGCATGGTGGTGATCTGCGCCGGCACCACCGGTTACAATCTCACGCTCGACGCCCGCTATCTGTGGATGCACCAGAAGCGGGTGCAGGGGTCGCATTTCGCCAATCTCAAGCAGGCCTCCGCAGCCAACAAGCTGGTGCTCGAGCGGCGCATCGATCCGTGCATGTCGGAAGTCTTCCCTTGGGCGCAGATCCCCGAGGCGCACATGAAGATGTATCGCAACGAGCACAAGCCGGGCAACATGGCGGTGCTGGTGCAGTCGCCCCGCACCGGGCTGAGGACCTTCGCCGACGTGCTGGAGGCCTCGGGGCAGATCTGAGCGCCCCGGCCGGATGAGGTTTGCGTCTCGACAGTCTGAAACGGCGGCATGTTTCCTGCGTCAGGCCGGGAACGGCCGCCGTTGACCGCAGCAAGGTCGGCATGAAGAAGGCCGGAGGAAGGGCCCTTCGAGGGCCCTTTTCGTGTTCTGCTTCAACTTCGGCTCATCTGGAGCTGTTTTCGCTGCCCTTTTCGCTCCTGCCGAGCATCCAGCGCCCCTTCGGGTGATGGGCGGTGAAGGCGAAGGCGAACATCTCGTCGTGCCGGAGCGGCCGGCCCGTGGCGGCATCCGTCACCTCGACCCAGCCGATTTCGCGCCCCTTCGTGATGTCACGGCTGTCGAGCGGCGAGCCCATGCCCTCGTGCCAGACGAGCCGCACCCCCTCCTCGACGATCGCGCCCTCCCGGCGCAGACGCGCGAGCGGCCAGGCCCGCTCTCCCACCGCCACCACCCGCGCAAGGGCGGGGATGCCGTGGGGCGGTGCATCGCCGCGATAGAGATAGGGCCAGTTGAAGCTGTCGTAGCGCGTGTAGGGGTTGCGGCCATAGCCGATCTTGCGGGCGGGTTTCTTCATCACCTCGGCCCCGGCGCGCCGCCGGAAGGCGCCCCAGCTCTCGGTGAAGGAGAGGACCGGCGCGAGCCGCTTGCCGGCAAGGGTGCCGAGAATCGCCCGGCCGTCGGCCTGTTGCCACCAGCTCTCGGTTTCGCGGTCATACATGACGAGATTGGCCTTGCGCAGCCGGCCGGTGACGCCGAAGGTCAACGCTCTGCCATCCACCCGCCGGTCCCAGCCGAGGCCGGTATTGCACAGCGGACACCAGCTGGCGAGGACGGGCACGGCGCCGATGCGGTCGTTGATGATCTCGTGCCACATCAGATAGCGGAATGGGTAGGCCCGCGGCGGCGCCCCGTCGATGAGGATGACGAGGACGGGTTCGCGATCGTCAAGGCCGCTTTCCTCCGCGGCCGGGATCGCCTCGGCGGAGTCGAGCGCCGGGATGCCGTCGCGCGGTGGTCCGCCATCGCCGATTTCCTCGATTGGCACCACCCGCTTCGTGAAATCGGTCCGGGGGAATTCGCGCTGCCAGTATTTCACCTGGTCCTTGACGAAGAACTGCGCGCCCGCCGCTCCGGGCAGGGCGAAGGGGGCAAGGGCGGCCACGGACAGGGTGGCGAGAAGCTGGCGGCGGCTGGGGCTGATCCGCATCGGGCGTCCCTTCGTGCTGGTTGCTGACAGGCGACTACGGCCGGCGGAAGCGCCGGCGGGCCGTTCCGGCCTCCATCCTGCACCCGTGCGGAAACAAGGCAAGGGGGCTCACGCGATCCTGAACTGCGACAGATGGCCCGCGGCGGCCCCGAGCGCGGGCCGCCCCGTTCCCTACCGTCCGGCAAGGTCGGCGGCCACGCGCACCCGCTTCATCACGTCGGGCGCGGCCGGCGGCTGGCCGCGGGCGATGCCGTCCACCACGTCCATCCCCGCGATCACCCGGCCGAAGACGGTATATTGCCCGTCGAGATGGGGCGCCGGGGCGAACATGATGAAGAATTGCGAATTGGCCGAATTCGGGTCCATCGCCCGGGCCATGCCGACCGTGCCGCGCTCGAAGGGCAGGCCGGAGAATTCGGCCTCGAGATCGGGCCGTTCCGAACCGCCGGTTCCGGCCATGGGCGAGAGCCGCCCTCCTTCGAGCCGGCCATGCCGCACGTCGCCGGTCTGGGCCATGAAGCCCTCGATCACCCGGTGGAAGGCGACCCCGTCATAGGCGCCTTCGCGCGTCAGCGCCTTGATCTGCGCCACATGCCGCGGGGCGATCTCGGGCAGGAGGCGGATGAGAATGACACCGCCCTTCGCGAGCTCGATGACGAGCACGTTTTCGGGATCCTCGATGCCTTCGAGGCGGGCGGCGATGTCGGTCGCGGTCTCGCTCATGGCGCTGTTTCCTTTCCACTCTTTCGGTCGTTCCCGCCAGATAGGGTTGCCGGGACCGAAAGGGAAGGTGCCTCAGCCGGAGAATTTCGCCTTCAGCGCCGCGGCGACCGGTTCGGGGACGAACCGGCCGACATCGCCGCCAAGACGTGCGATCTCCTTCACGAGTCGCGAGGCGATGGCCTGATACTGGGCGTCGGCCATGAGGAAGACGGTCTCGATTCGGGGGTCGAGCGCCCGGTTCATGCCCACCATCTGGAACTCGTATTCGAAATCCGACACCGCCCGCAGGCCGCGGATGATGACATCGGCGCCGACATCATGGGCGCATTCGATCAGGAGGTTCTCGAAGGGATGCACGTCGATGGTGGTGCCGGTCGCGGTGCAGAGCGGGGCGGTGACCTCGCGGATCATCGCCACGCGCTCCTCGAGGGTGAAGAGCGGGCCCTTGTCGCGGTTGATGGCGACCCCGATCACCAGCCGGTCGAACAGGTTGCAGGCGCGGCGAAAGATGTCGAGATGGCCGAGGGTGACCGGGTCGAAGGTGCCGGGGTAGAGGGCGATGCGCGGTTTGCGGGGCGCGGTCATGGCTGTCTCCCTGGATGGGCCCGTGCCCGGGCACGGGCCGGCATGGCGCGGTCTCGCCGCACGCTGCCCCGAAGATGCGGCGAATGCAAGATCTTTCTGCATTGCGGCATGACCCGTCGGTGTGCCGCGGCCGTGCTCATGGGCACGCATGGGAGAAGAAGCGGGGCAGGGGGGAGGGAGCGGTGCGGGAGAGGCTTGCGGACCTTGACCCGGCGCGTGCGGCTGCTAGATCGGGGGCGGTTCTGGCATGCGGGTGTGGCGGAACTGGCAGACGCAGCAGGTTTAGGTCCTGCCGCCGCAAGGCGTGGGGGTTCGAGTCCCTCCACCCGCACCACACCGCCCCGCCACCCGTCACCTCGCCACGCAGCACCAGCACGGGACGATGGCCGTGCCGGCGCTTCCTCCACCGTCCGCCGCGCCGGGCCTATCCGCCGTCGCCGTGCCGTCCGGCGTTTCCGCCGGTCGCGATCCGCCCCATGCGCCGCTTTGCCCTTGCACAGCCCTGCCGCCCTCAATAGAAGGGCCCGTGATTTTTCCACTCCGCCGGGGGTGGACGGCTCCCATATTTGCGAACGAAGGACGACGGCATGCAGGTCAGCGAAACCCTCAATGACGGCCTCAGGCGCGCTTACGAGATCGCCATTCCCGCCAGCGAGCTCGATGCGAAGGTTGAGGACAAGCTCAAGGAGATCCAGCCCAGGGTGCAGATGAAGGGCTTTCGCAAGGGCAGGGTGCCTCTTGCTCTGCTCAAGCGGCAGTATGGCCGCGAGGTGCTGGGCGAGACGCTTCAGGAGACCATCGACGCGGCGGTGAAGAAGCTCCTCGCCGACAACGATCATCGCCCCGTTGGCCGTCCCGACGTGCGGATGAAGGACGAGGACTGGGAGCCGGGCCGGGATGTGGTGCTGGTGGTCGAATACGAGCTGATGCCCGAGATGCCCGAGGTCGATCTCGGCAAGATCGCCGTCCGGCGGCCGGTGGTCGAGGTGGCCGAAAGGGATGTCGAGGAAGCCCTCGAGAAGCTGGCTGCCGAGGCCAGGGTGTTCGAGGAGAAGGACGGGCCGGCCGAGGAGGGCGACCAGGTCGTGATCGACTTCGTCGGCAAGCGTGACGGCGAGCCTTTCGAGGGTGGCGCCGCCACCAATTATCCGCTCGAGATCGGCTCGGGCCAGTTCATCCCCGGTTTCGAGGAACAGCTGATCGGTGCCCGGGCCGGCGAGAGCCGCGAGGTGAAGGTGACCTTCCCCGAGGATTACGGTGCCGAGCACCTTGCCAGCAAGGAGGTGGTGTTCGACGTCACCGTCAAGGAGGTGAAGAAGCCGGCCGAGGCCAGGGTCGATGACGCGCTCGCCAGGCAGTTCGGCATGGAAAGCCTCGATCAGCTCAAGGAGAAGATTCGCGAGCAGATGGCCGAGGACCTGGCCGGCGGCGCGCGTGCCGTCGTCAAGCGCCGGCTTCTCGATGCGCTCAACGAGGCGGTGACCTTCGATCTGCCGCCCTCGCTGGTCGAGACCGAGGCGAAGGAAATCGCCCATCAGCTGTGGCACGAGGAGCACCCCGACCATCAGGGCCACGATCACCCCGAGATCGAGGTGACCGACGAGCACCGCAAGCTTGCCGAGCGGCGCGTCAAGCTCGGCCTGTTCCTCGCCCATCTCGGCGAGAAGGCCGGGATCGAGGTCACCGAGGAGGAGATGCGCAACGCGATCCTGGCCGAAGCCCGTCGCTATCCGGGCCAGGAGGCGCAGTTCCTGCAGTTCGTCCAGCAGAACCCGCAGATGCAGCAGCAGCTGCGCGCCCCGATCTTCGAGGACAAGGTGGTGGACTACGTCCTCGAGCTGGCCGATGTCGAGGACGAGCCGATGGATCGCGAAGGGCTGCAGAAGGTCATCGACGAGATGGAGAACGAGTGAGCCGCCGTCCGGCGCGGCCCGTTCGGGTGCAGGATGCGCCGGGACGGTCGAACGGGTGAGGGGGTCGCCTGCGTGCGGGCGACCCCCTTGCTTCATGCGGATATGCGGGCCGGCCGGTGCCGCGGGCGGCGGTGCGGATGGCGCAGAGCGTTTCTTCCGCGGCGGCCGGCCCCTCTCGCGGGAAGCGGCCGCACCCTGCCGCGCCACCTTGAAACCCCGGCGCGGCGCGGAGTAGGAGGGGAGCGAGGCAACAGGCGGCAAGGGCCGCGCAACAGTCAGGTGCGTGATGAAGGATCCGATCGACGTTTACATGAACACCCTCGTGCCGATGGTGGTCGAGCAGACCTCCCGCGGCGAAAGGGCCTACGACATCTTCTCCCGCCTCCTCAAGGAACGCATCATCTTCGTATCCGGCCCGGTGCACGACGCGATGGCGACGCTGATCGTCGCCCAGCTCCTGTTCCTCGAGGCGGAGAACCCGGACAAGGAGATCTCGATGTACATCAACAGCCCCGGCGGCGTGGTGACATCGGGGCTCGCGATCTACGACACCATGCAATACATCCGCCCCAAGGTCTCGACGCTGGTCGTGGGGCAGGCGGCTTCGATGGGCTCGCTCCTCCTGGCGGCGGGCGAGCCGGGGATGCGCTATGCGCTGCCCAATTCCCGCATCATGGTCCACCAGCCTTCGGGCGGCTTTCAGGGGCAGGCGACCGACATCGCCCTGCATGCCGAGGAGATCCTCAAGCTCAAGGACCGGCTCAACCGGATCTACGTCAGGCATACCGGCCAGCCGCTCAAGAAGGTGGAACAGGCGCTCGAGCGCGACAACTTCATGGATCCCGAACAGGCCCGGGAATTCGGCCTGATCGACGAGATCGTCGAGGCCCGCGGCAAATCCTCGGGCGGGTGAGCCGGGCATGAAGGCGGCAGCGGACAGGCCGGCCGGGCGCCCCCTCGCGGTCGCCCGGATGCCGCGAAAGGCACGCATTTCCGACATTGTGCCTCCCCGATTTCTGTCCTACCTTGTGGCCGTGAGGATCGACCGGCCCCGCGGCCTTGCGGCATGCAGGCGAACCGAAGCGAGCGGTGGGCGAGGCAGGCGCAGGCGGTGCGGCCCGGGAAGGGGCCGCCTTCTCCGGGGGGCGGAGCCGGGCGGGTCGAGACAGAAAAGGCGAGGTTGAGGCATGTCCAAGTCGAAGGGTGACAGCAAGAACACGCTCTACTGCTCCTTCTGCGGCAAGAGTCAGCACGAGGTGCGCAAGCTCATTGCCGGGCCGACCGTGTTCATCTGCGACGAATGCGTCGAGCTGTGCATGGACATCATCCGCGAGGAAACCAAGTCTTCCGAGCTCAAGTCGGGGGAAGGGGTGCCGACGCCCGAGGAGATCAAGCGGGTGCTCGACGAATACGTCATCGGCCAGGAACATGCCAAGCGGGTGCTCGCCGTTGCCGTCCACAACCACTACAAGCGGCTCGAGCATTCGGGCAAGACCGGCGACGATGTCGAGCTCGCCAAGTCGAACATCCTGCTCATCGGCCCGACCGGCTGCGGCAAGACCCTTCTCGCCCAGACCCTCGCCCGCATCCTCGACGTGCCCTTCACCATGGCCGACGCCACCACGCTGACCGAGGCCGGCTATGTCGGTGAGGATGTCGAGAACATCATCCTCAAGCTCCTGCAGGCCGCCGAATACAATGTCGAGCAGGCCCAGCGCGGCATCGTCTATATCGACGAGGTGGACAAGATCACCCGCAAGTCGGAGAACCCCTCGATCACCCGCGACGTGTCGGGCGAAGGGGTGCAGCAGGCGCTCCTGAAGATCATGGAAGGCACGGTGGCCTCGGTGCCGCCCCAGGGGGGGCGCAAGCACCCCCAGCAGGAATTCCTCCAGGTCGATACCACCAACATCCTGTTCATCTGCGGCGGTGCCTTCGCCGGTCTCGAGAAGATCATCGCCCAGCGGCAGAAGGGATCTGCCATGGGCTTCGGTGCCGACGTCAAGGCCGAGAAGGACCAGACCACCGGCGAGCTTCTCGAGAAGCTCGAGCCGGAGGATCTCCTGAAATTCGGCCTCATTCCCGAATTCGTCGGCCGTCTGCCGGTGATCGCCACGCTGCACGATCTCGACGAGGATGCCCTCGTGCGGATTCTCACCGAGCCGAAGAACGCCCTCGTCAAGCAGTATCAGAAACTGTTCGAGCTCGAGAACGTGAAGCTCACCTTCACCCCCGAAGCCCTGCGGGCCATCGCCCGCAAGGCCATCGCCCGCAAGACCGGCGCACGCGGGCTGCGCTCGATCCTCGAGGACATCCTGCTCGACACCATGTTCGAGCTGCCCTCGATGGAGGGGGTCGAGGAAGTGGTGGTCAACGAGGAGGCGGTGGAGAAACAGGCCAAGCCGCTCCTGATCTACAGCGAGAGCAAGGAGGAGCCGGCAACCGCCTCCTGAGCCGGCACCGCCGGGCGGAACCCCGGGCGGATGCGGAGATGCAGGGATCGGGGCCATGTGTCGCGCCCGTCTTCCGTCTCTGGACCTTGCCCGCGCTTTGCGGCAAAAGAACGCGGGCGCCCCGGCAGACGACACGGGAAAGGACGGGGGAAGGACGAGGAAGGAAGGACGCAGGGTGAGGCGAGGACAGGGACGATGCGGAAACTCCTCAAGCTGATCTTCATCTGGTGGGACACGGCCACGCTCGGAACCTTGCTCTTCACCCGCCGCAAGGGGGTGCTCGTCGGCGAGGACGAGCAGGGCAACCGCTACTATCGCGACCGCGAGGACCGGCGCCGCTGGGTGATCTACAACGGCGAGACGGAAGCCTCGCGCGTGCCGCCCGAATGGCATGGCTGGCTGCATCACAGCTGGGACCGGCCGCCGACCGAGGCGCCGTTGCGCCATCCGGCCTGGGAAAAACCGCATCTGCCGAACCTGACCGGCACGGCCGACACCCATGTGCCGGCGGGCTCGCTCTTCCGGATCCGGCCGAAGGAATATCGCGACTACGAGGCCTGGCAGCCCGAGTGAGGCTGCCGCGCCGCGCCGCCACGACGAAAGCCGCGTGCAGGGCGCCCGGCCCGGGCCGACGGAATGTCGCGTGAGACGGGCGCGCCCCCTTCGACCGCTTCCCGGACGCAGCGGGCACCGCATGGGAGCCGGCTCCCGCTCGTCTGCATGTCCGGTTTGCACATCTGCTTTCTTCGCCCAGGCCGCATGACCGATCGCCACCGATTCCCGGCATCGGATCCTGCCGGGCATTGCCCTTCCGCCCCGCTCGTGCGATTTTCGCCCTGCCTGCCGGGAGGATGCCGCGGGCGCGAGCGAGGAGGCACGGCCATGTCGGAAAATCTGACCGAAACCCTGATCGGGGCGCTGGTGCTCGCTCTGGCGGGGGCATTCTTCCTCTTTGCCGCTTCGAGCACCGGCAACGGTTTCGGCGGGCAGGAGAGCTATGTGTTGCGGGCGCGCTTCGATTCGATCGAAGGGGTCGGGGTCGGCACCGATGTGCGCCTTGCCGGGGTCAAGATCGGCCGCGTTGCCGCGGTCGGTCTCGACCGGGAAACCTATCTCGCCGAAACCACGCTCGCGATCGACCGTTCGGTGGCGATCCCGGCCGACAGTTCCGCCGTCATCGCTTCCGAGGGGCTCTTGGGCGACAATTTCGTCCAGATCGTGCCGGGCGGCGACGACAGGATGCTCAAGCCCGGCGAGGAGATCGAAGATACCCAGGGCGCGGTCTCGATCATCAACCTGATGCTGAAATTCGCCAGCGGCAACGGGGGGAGCGATGGCTGAGCGGAGACACCGTCCGCGGGCCGGGAGGTCTTTCCCCCGCCCCTTCGGCCTTCGGCGTTTTCTCCGGTCCGTTCTTGACGGACGGAAAGGGACATGCCGGCAGGTGGGGCGGGTTCTCGCTCCGGTCATCCTTCTTCTTGCGCTGACGGCGCCCCTTGCCCGGGCCGAGATCCGCCAGGTGGTGACGATCCCTGCCGATAAGGCGCATCTCCGGCTGGTCGATTACATCAATCGCCGCCGCCACGACATCACCCTTGCCCCGGGAGAGGCCGCCCGCTTTCGCTATCTCGACATCCGCTTCGGCGAATGCCGCGTGCCGCGCGACGACCCGGCGAGGGACGCCTATGCCTGGCTCGACATCACCGACAGCCGCACCGGCCGCACCATCTTCTCCGGCTGGATGATCGCCTCTTCGCCGGCGCTCTCGGCGATGGACCATCTGCGCTTCGATCTCTGGGTGGTGGGGTGCACCGTGCCGGGCCTGGCGGCGGCAGAGGGTGAGGGAAGCGCACAGGCGGAGGAGACACCCCCGCCCGGGGCGCCGGCCGAGGGTGCCGCGCTGCGGCCGCCGCCGCGCCCCTTCCTCATTCCGGCCGAGGAACCGCCCGACGGCTGAGGGTGATCCGCCTGAGGGAACGGGCCGCTTCGGCCGGGGCGATCTCGTCGATGGGCCGCGCCGCGAGATCGGCGCGACGGGAAAGGGCCTTCTCGAGCCGGGCCCGGTAGGTTCCCGCCGGAAGCGTCACCGCCCCCATCCGTTCGAGATGGGGCGTCATGAACTGGGCGTCGAGCAGCACGAACCCCGTCCGCCGCATCTGATGCACCAGCATGACGAGCGCGGCCTTCGAGCCGTCGGGCCGGTTGGAGAACATGCTTTCGGCGAAGAAGGCACCGCCGAGGGCGACGCCGAAGAGCCCGCCGGCGAGTTGCCCTTCGTGCCAGATCTCGACCGAATGGGCATGGCCCGCCTCGTGCAGCACGCGATAGGCGGCTTCGAGCCGGTGACTGATCCAGGTCTCCTCGGTCTCGGGCCGCTCGGCGCATCGGCGCACCACCGCACCGAAGGCGGCATCGAGCGTCACCCGCGGCGCCTCCCGCCGCAGCCTGCGGATGAGCGAGCGCGAGACGCGAAGCCCGTCGAGCGGGATCACGGCCCGCTGCCGCGCCCCATACCAGCCGATCTCGGGGTCGCTGCGGCCGTGCGCCATCGGAAAGGCGCCCTCGGCGTAGGCGGCGAGCATCGAGCGGGCGAGCCGGATGTCCTCTCGCTCAACCATCGGATTCCGGGTGCGGGGCGCCGTCGTCAATGGCCGGAGACAGGAACAATTCCGTGAAAATGAACAGCATTTCCGCGCGCCGCTTTACCGGTTGGCAATCTTTCCCCTTCATCCTGCCTGTTCAGGGAGGCAGGGCAAGTGGGTTTTTTCGATTTTCTCGCATCCGAACCGCCCTACAGCCAGGAGCCGCTTTCGGTGCTGCGGCTCAATCGGCGCCACGGGTTTCTGATCGCTCCGTTCACGGAGACGATCAGGGGGGCACGGGTGCTCGATCTCGCGGCGCATGACGGGCGCTGGTCGCTGGCTTTCGCCGCGGCCGGGGCATGCGAGGTCGTCGGCATCGAGGGCCGGGCGGAGCTCGTCGCCCGCTTCGCGCGCTGGCGGCACGTGCCGGGGCATGAGCGCGTCAGCCTGCGCCGGGGCGACATCTTCGCGGCGCTCGAGGAAATGGTGGCCGAAGGCACGCATTTCGACATCGTCGCCCTGTTCGGCATTCTCTACCATGTGATGGATCACATGCGGCTGATGCTGCTGGTGCGGGCGCTCGCACCGCGCCTTGTCATCGTCGACGGCGAATTTCTCTGCCGCCCCGGGCCGGTGATCGGGCTGGTGCGGGAGCGGACCGACAACCCCCTCAACGCGATGCCGCAATATCCGGGGCAGAAGGTGGCGCTCAAAGGCGTTCCTTCCTTTCCGGCCTTCGAACGCATCGCCGAGGCGGCCGGTTTTGCCGTCGAATGGCAGGACTGGTCCGTTCTCGAGAAAGGGCGGCGCCAGGGCGTGCGCGATTATTTCCGCCCCGGCGACATGCGCCGCGCGAGCTGCACGCTGCGGCCGCTGGAGGAACGGGTGCGGATGCCGTCGCCCCGCCGCCGGGCACCGGTCATTCGAGCCGACCGTCCGCCGTGAGCCGTTGCGCGCCGCCGAGATAGGGGGCGAGCGCTTCGGGCAGGGTGACCGAGCCGTCCGCTTCCTGGCCGTTCTCGAGCACGGCGATCAGCGTGCGGCCGACGGCGAGGCCCGAACCGTTGAGCGTATGGACGAATTCGGGTTTCGCCTCCGGGGCGGGGCGGTAGCGGGCATTCATGCGCCGGGCCTGAAAATCGCCGCAGACCGAGACCGAGCTGATCTCGCGATACCGGCCCTGCCCGGGCAGCCAGACCTCGATGTCATGGGTTCTCCGGGCCGAGAAGCCCATGTCGCCCGTGCACAGCACCACGGTGCGGTAGGGCAGGGAGAGCCGCTCGAGTATTCCTTCGGCGGCCCGGGTCATGCGCTCGAGCTCGTCCCGGCTTTCCTCGGGACGGGTGATCGACACCATCTCGACCTTCTCGAACTGGTGCTGGCGCAACATGCCCTTGGTATCGCGCCCGGCCGAGCCGGCCTCGGAACGGAAGCACTGGGAATGGCCCGCGAGCCGCATAGGCAGCGCCTCGCGGGAAAGGATCTCGCCCGCGACCAGGTTGGTCAGCGGCACCTCGGCTGTCGGGATCAGCCACAGCCCGTCCTCGGTGCGATAGCTGTCTTCGGCGAATTTCGGCAATTGCCCGGTGCCGATCATCGCCTCCTCGCGCACGAGCACCGGGACCCAGACTTCCTCGAGGCCGTTCTCCCGCGTATGGACATCGAGCATGAACTGGGCAAGGGCGCGGTGGATCCGGGCGATCGGCCCCCGGAGGACGACGAAGCGGGCGCCGGAGATGCGGGCGGCACGTTCGAAATCCATCGCCCGCGCCACGGCCGGGATCTCGAAATGCTCTTTCGGGGTGAAGTCGAAGGCCCGGGGCGTGCCCCAGCGGTGCAGCTCGACATTGTCGTTCTCGTCGGCACCGTCGGGCACATCCTCGGCCGGCAGGTTGGGAATGGTGAGAAGCAGCGCGCGCAGGGCGCTCTCGGCCTCGCGCAGCGTTTCCTCGAGACGGGCGATCTCGTCCTTCATCTCGGCCACGCGCATGCGCAGGCGCCGAAACGCCTCCTCGTCCCCTGCCGCCCTGGCCTTGCCGATCTCCCTCGAGAGGCGGTTGCGTTCCGCCTTGAGATTCTCGAGCTGCGCGATCAGGCGCCGGCGCCGGTCGTCGAGAGCGATGACCTGTGTCGCCACCGGCGGCTCGCCGCGGCGGGCAAGGGCGCGATCGAAGGCCTCCGGGTGTTCGCGAATGAAGCGGATGTCGTGCATGGTCGTCCTCTGGAACGATTCCCAACCTGCTCCTTCTATGACCGATTTGCCGCGGCGAGGGTAGCGCAGGTGGCGGGAAAATCGCCCGGCACCGCAACAAGGGGCGGCGTCGCGCGACAGGGGAGCGGCCGCGGGATGCGCGCCCGGTCGGAGGCCCGGGCTGCCGGGGCAGGCGCATTGCCCGGAGGCCGGCGAAAGGCCGGAGCGGTCGCGAGAGGCACTCTGGAGAACCGCCGATCCGGCATGGCAGCCGCCCCGACGGCAGCATTGCCGCCGAGGAACAGTGCGCGGCCGCGCTCCGCGACCTGCCGGATCGCGGGAAATTGCGGCGGGTGGGGGCTTTCCCACGGGGCAAGAGGCAGGACGGTGGGTGGACGGCTGGTCATGCGCCGCGCGCGGCAAGGGATGGGCGGCGTGGCGGCGCGCGATCCCCGCTCTCTCTTCCCGAGGGGCGGGTCGTCGGGGGCGGAGCCGTGGGACCTTCCTCCGGCATTGCTGATGCGCGCGGTCGGAAAGGCGGAGACGGGCCGCGCCCCGATTCGTGCCGGAAGAGTGGTGCGATCGTCGGGCAGGGGATGCCGGAGAGGGCGGCTATCCGGTTTCATATGGCAGCATGTTCAGGAAAGCGACCGCCATTGTCGCCATCGCGGCGAGGTCTGGTATCCGGTTTCGTATGGGAACATGGCACCGCGAAGAGGGGCTCCCGGGAAGAAGCGGCAACGCCCGGTGGCGAGCAGGTGCCGCATCCCCCGGCAGGCAGGGGTTTTCGACGGAAGAACGCGAAGCCGTATCGGCACGCCGGCGCGGTGGGCGCAGATCTCGAAGGCAGCGTCCTTCGAGGAAGAGTGAAGACGATGCCGTTTCATGGCAAGGCGCGACGGGACGGTTCTTCCCCTCGAAAACAGCGAGCGGCTGCATCAGGCCGAACATTTGGCAAGGTTCAAGGAGAGCGTCTTTCCCCTCGGGGAGCGCCGCATCCGTGCTCCGGGAACGAATGGGAGGAGGTGGAGCAGGGCGCGGAAAATCCTGCATGCATGCGGTCCCGGACTCGGGATGTGCCGGGGAGAGGCGGGAAAGCGGCGGATGGCCCCGGTGGCCACAGTCGGCAATGTGGCGCGGGCGAAAGCAGCCGCATCCACCCCGCCGGCAGCCTGAAGGCACCCCCGAGGCGGCATGCCTGCCGGTCCCGCAGATCCTGGGCCCCGCCCGCCCTCACCCTCTCTGTCTGTCTCCGGGTGCTTATCAGTAGCGGCGCAGCAGCGCCGCGAGCCTGCCCTGGATGTCCACCCGGTGTTCGGGGAGAACACGGGTCTCGTAATTCGGGTTGGCCGGCTCGAGGGCGATCATCGCGCCCCGGCGGCGATATTTCTTCAGCGTGGCTTCCTCGCCGTCGATCAGCGCGACGACGATATCGCCATTCACGGCCTGCCGGCCGCGCCGCACGATGACGATGTCCCCGTCGAGAATGCCGGCTTCGATCATGGAATCGCCCTGCACCTCGAGGGCGAAATGGTCGGCCGAGTCGGAGCCGACGAGTTGCGGCGGCACGGCGATGTCGTCGGAATGGTCGCGGATCGCCTCGATCGGCACGCCGGCGGCAATCCGCCCCATGAGCGGCACACGCGCGACGTTATCCCCATGGGTGAGGTCGATCTCGGGCGCGGGCGCCAGCCCGTCGGGGCGCCTGATGATCTCGATCGCCCGGGCCTTGTGCGGCAACCGGCGGATGAAGCCGCGTTCCTCAAGGGCGGAGATCAGCCGGTGAATCCCGGATTTCGAGCGCAATCCCAGCTCGTCCTTCATCTCCTCGAAGGAGGGGGGAATGCCATCCCTCCGCAAACGCGCATCGATGAAGTCGAGAAGCTGTTTCTGCTTGCGCGTCAGCATGTCAACGCCCTTTCCTCGCCTGTCCGCCCACCATGCTCCCCGCCCTCTCGTCTCCGGATTCGCCGGGGATGTGCCCGATCCGGTCGCGGCCTCCCGCTCCGTGACTTCGTCCCCGAGGCCCGCCCCGTGGCGGTGCCAGATCGGGTGCTGGCCACGCGAGAACGGCAATCAATCATGTATTGTTCTATTCATGTTCCCTGTTTGTGTCAAGAAGATCCTTCAAATTCGAATGATTTCGACCGTTTCTCCTGCGGAACGGGCCGGATCGCCGATCGGGCGGACGAGAAAGGCGTCGGCGCCGGCCAGGAGGCGCAGAAGCGCGCTGTCCTGGCTCGAGAAGGGCCGGACCCGGACCGCGCCATCGGCCCCGCTCTCGAGCGTGGCGCGCATGTAGTGCTCGCGCGGCCCGTTGGCCGGCAGATCGACAGCCAGCAGCGCCCGTTCACGCGGCAGGGGGCCGGCCGGCAGTCCGAGGAGCGCACGGATCGCCGGGCGGATGAAGACATGGGTGCAAACGATTGACGAAACGGGATTTCCCGGAAGTCCGATCATTGGCGTATCGCCCATGCGGCCGGCCATGAGCGGCTTTCCCGGCCGGATCCGCACCTTGTAGAAGGAGGCTTCGAGGCCCATCTCGCTCGCCACTTCGTGAACGAGGTCGTAATCGCCGACCGAGGCGCCGCCGATCGTCAGCACGAGGTCGAACCCTTCGGCCGAGGCGAAGACCTCGCGCAGGGCGGCCGGGTCATCCCGTGCGATCGGCAGCAGCGTGGCGGCGGCCCCCTCCTCCTCGACGATTCCCTTGATGGCAAATCCGTTCGAGGCGACGATCTGCGCCGGACCGGGCTCTTCGCCGGGCCAGACAAGTTCGTTGCCGGTGGCAATGATGGCGATGCGTGGTCGCCGGCGGACCGTCAGCCGCGGCACGTTCATCGCCGCGGCGAGTGCCACCTCGGCCGGCTTCAGGCGGCGGGGCGGGGCGACCTCCTCGCCGACGGCGAAATCGCTCCCCCGGGGGCGGATGAAGCGACTCTCCTCGAGGCCGTCGGAGAGGCGGATCATGTCGCCCTCGCGGATCACGTCCTCCTGCATGACCACCCGGTCGGCGCCCGCGGGCACCGGCGCGCCGGTGAAGATGCGAACCGCCTCGCCGGGCCCGACCGGGCGGGCGAGGCGGCCGCCGGCCGGCACCTCGCCGATGACGCGGAAGCGGGCGCCGGGTCGCGCTTCTTCGTGCCGCAGCGCATAGCCGTCCATCTGCGATGCATCGAAAGGCGGCTGGTCGCGACGGGCGCGAAAGGGCGCGGCCAGAACGCGGCCGGCGGCTTCGTCGAGCGGGACGCTCTCGCTGCCGACCGGCTCCATCAGGGCGAGGATCCGCGCGAGCGCCTCGTCCACCGTGATCATGGATGCTTTCATGTCGCCTCGTAACGTCCTGATTTCCCGCCGTCCTTGAAGACAAGACGGATCGCGCCGATCTCCATTCCCTTCTCGGCGGCCTTGAGCATGTCATAGATCGTGAGAGCGGCGACCGATACCGCCGTGAGCGCCTCCATCTCGACGCCGGTTTTGCCGGTTGTCTCCACCCGGGCCTCGATCTCGACCCGGCTTTCGGCCCGGTTGCAGACGAGATCGAGCGCCACCCGCGTCAGGGCCAGCGGATGACAAAGGGGGATGAGATCGGCGGTGCGCTTGGCCGCCATGATGCCCGCAAGACGGGCCACCCCGAGCACGTCGCCCTTCCTGGCCGTCCCTTTCTCGACAAGCTCGAGCGTGCGTAGCGCCATCTTCACATGCCCGCGGGCGATGGCGATGCGCTTCGTCTCGGCCTTGGTGCCGACATCGACCATATGGGCCGCGCCTTTCCTGTCGAAATGGGTGAGTTCGCTCATGGGATCTCCTGTCCGGTCGTGGCGCTGGCGCCCTCGAGAAGGGTGCGTGTCGCGGCGGTGACGTCCTCCTGCCGCATCAGGCTTTCGCCCACGAGGAAGCTGCGGGTGCCGTGAGCGGCGAGATCGACGAGATCGGCATGGGTGAAGATGCCCGATTCGGCAATGCGGATCCGGTCGGCCGGGATCCGCGGGGCGAGGCGGCGGGTGGTATCGAGGCTGACCTCGAAACTGCGCAGATCGCGGTTGTTGATGCCGACGAGGCGCGAAGGCAGGCGCAGCGCGCGTGCGAGCTCGTCCGCATCGTGCACTTCGAGCAGCGCGTCCATCCCCCATTCGCGGGCGGCGGCCACCAGCTCCTCGGCGAGGCCGTCGGAGACGGCGGCCATGATGACGAGGATGCAGTCGGCGCCGAGCGCCCGGCTTTCGATCACCTGCCAGGGATCGAAGATGAAGTCCTTGCGCAGGACCGGCAGGCGGGCGGCGGCGCGCGCGGCCACGAGATAGTCCTCGTGGCCCTGGAAGGAAGGGGCGTCGGTCAGCACCGAAAGGCAGGTGGCGCCGCCGTCGGCGTAGGCGCGGGCGAGGGCGGGCGGGTCGAAATCGGGGCGGATCAGCCCGCGCGACGGGCTTGCCTTCTTGATCTCGGCAATGAGGCCGAAGCCGCTCCGCTGCGCCCGTTCGAGCGCATCGGCGAAGGGGCGGACGGCGGGCGCGGCCCGGGCCTCCTCCTCGATGGCGGCCAGGGGGCGCGCGCGCTTGCGGGCGGCGATCTCCTCGAGCTTGTAGGTACGGATGCGGTCGAGAACGTCACTCATGGGGCCGCTCCTCCGATGATCCGGTCCAGTCGATCGGCCTGTCGCCGCGCTCGGCGAGCCAGCGGTTCACCCGCGAGAAGGGCCGCGCGCCGAAGAAGCCGCGCCGGGCCGAGAGCGGCGACGGGTGCGGCGTCTCGATTCGCAGATGATGGCCGTGGACGAGGTGCCGGTCGGCGAGGCGGGCCGCGTCGCGCCCCCAGAGGAGGAAGGCCCGCGGGCGCTCGTCGAGGCGGCGGAGGATCTCGCCGGTGAGTCGCTCCCAGCCGAGGCCGCGATGGCCGCCCGCCTCCCCCGCCGGCACGGTCAGCACGGTGTTGAGAAGGAGCACGCCCTGCCGGGCCCAGAAGGAGAGATCGCCGGTCGCGGGACGGGCGCCGAGGTCGGCCTCGAGCTCGCGGAAGATGTTGGCGAGCGAGCGGGGCAGGGGGGCGACATCGGGCCTGACCGAGAAGGCCAGTCCGTTCGCATGGCCCGGCGTCGGGTAGGGATCCTGACCGAGGATCACGACCTTCACCCCGTCGGGTCCTTGCGGGCGCAGCGCATTGAAGACGTCGCTTGCCGCCGGCAGCACCGGCCGCGTCTCCTGCCTCAATGCTTCAATTATCTGCGGCAACTGTCTGGAAAAGAAGGAAAGGTCTCGCCATTCCCCAAGGCTTTGCACCGCTTGTGCCACTGCAGCCGCATAGACGGTGCCGACCATCTCCGGGGCCGGGGCGGGGCCGGCTGTGCGTGGAGAAGGGGCTGTGGGGGCGGACATCGCGGCGGACATGGCGGCTCACCCGCCACCCCTGGCGGCGGCCGCTTTGCGCGTGAAGCGCGCCAGGGCCTCGATTCGTGCCAGCGCCCGGCCCGAATCGATGCTTTCGGCCGCCCTCTCGACTCCTTCGGCAAGATCGGCCGCCTTGCCGGCGATCCGGAGCGCGGCGGCGGCGTTGAGGAGCACCGCGTCGCGATAGGCCGAGCGCTCCCCCTCGAAGAGCCGGCGCATGGCGGCGGCGTTCTCCGCGGGCGTGCCGCCGAGGATCTCCTCGAAGGGATGCACCGGCAGCCCGGCTTCCTCGGGGTGGATCTCGGTCAGCGTGACGGTGCCGTTCTCGAGCATCGCCACCCGGCTCGGCCCGGCGATGGAAAGCTCGTCGGTGCCGTCGGCGCCGTGCACGAGCCAGGCGGCCTCGGTGCCGAGCGCGGCCAGGGTCTCGGCCATGGGGCGCAGGAGGTCGGGGGAGAAGGCGCCGGTGAGCTGCCGTTTCACCCCTGCCGGATTGGTCAGCGGGCCGAGAATGTTGAAGATGGTGCGGGTGCCGAGTTCCTGGCGTGCCGGCATGACATGGCGCATCGCCGGATGGTGCATCGGCGCCATCATGAAGGCGATGCCGACCTCCTCCAGGGCCTGCTCGACGATCTCGGCCGGCAACATCACCTCGACCCCGAAGGCGGCAAGGGCATCGGCCGCGCCCGATTTCGACGACAGGTTGCGATTGCCGTGCTTGGCGACCGGCACGCCCGCCCCGGCGACGACGAAGGCCGTGGCCGTCGAGATGTTGAGCGTGCCCTTGCCGTCCCCGCCGGTGCCGACGATGTCGATCGCCTCCGCGGGTGCCCGCACCTTCCTCGCGCGTGCGCGCATGGCGGCGGCTGCGGCGGCGATCTCGTCCACGGTCTCGCCGCGGGTCCGCAGCGCCATGAGGAAACCGCCGATCTGGGCCGGGGTCGCGTTGCCGTCCATCAGCGCGGCGAAGGCCCGTTCGGCTTCCTCGCGCGTCAGGGGCCGCTCGGCGGCGAGCCCGATGAGGGGTCTGAGATCCTCGCTCATGCGATCGCTCCTTCGCGGAAGGGGGTGTCTCGTGGGGGGATGGTCTCGTCGGTCAGGTTCTCGCCGGTGCGGCGGAGGAAATTGCGCAGGAGGGCGTGGCCGTGTTCGGAGGCGATGCTTTCGGGGTGGAACTGCACCCCCTCGATCGGCAGATCGCGGTGACGCAGCCCCATGATGGTGCCGTCCTCGAGCCAGCCGGTGATCTCGAGTTCGCCGGGCAGCCCCTCCCGCGCCACGATCAGCGAATGATAGCGCGTGGCATGAAGCGGCGAGGGCAGGCCCTCGAAGACACCGGCGCCCTCATGGTGGATGGTGCCGAGCTTGCCATGGACGATCTCCCCCGCCTGCACCACCCGCCCCCCGAAGGCGGCGCCGATGGTCTGATGGCCGAGGCAGATGCCGAAAAGCGGGATTCGGGACGCGGCCGCCGCCCGCACCAGTTCGAGGGAGATGCCGGCCTCGGCCGGGGTGCAGGGGCCGGGCGAGAGAACGATGCCCGACGGCCCCGTCGCCAGCGCCTCCGCCACGGTGATCTCGTCGTTGCGGACGACGCGGGTCCGGGCGCCCAGCTCGCCGAGATAATGCACCACGTTCCAGGTGAAGCTGTCGTAATTGTCGATCAGGAGCAGCATGCGCGTTCCCCGGCTCGTGGCCCGTGACGGCTGATGGCGGTTGCGCCCCCCGGCAGGGGCTGTAATCATGCCCTTAGATGGGCGATCGGGGCGGGCAGGGTCAAGGGGCGAAGCTGTAGCGCCTCCGGGGATGAGAGAGGGGGGGCGGGCGAAAGCGAGGCCGCCCCGGCACCGGCAGGGGGCGAAGGCGGGGATGCGGGCAGCCTGCGGCGCGCTCTTCCGGTCGGTGCCCCGGAATGGCCGCAGGCAGGATCGACAGGGTTGCGGGCAGGGGCAAGACGAAGATGCGGGACAGGGAACGGGAGAAGGTCGAGGTGGGGAAGCGGCGCACAGGCGGTGCAGCGGCGATGAGGGCGCAGGTTCCACCGGCAGGGGCGAGGTGGTTCCGGCCGATTTCCGCAGCCGTGCGGTGCGTCTGCCGAGGGGGGAAGGTCCGATGCTGCGGTTTCTGACCGGTTTTCTCCGGGGGCTGGTCGTCGCGCTCGGTGCGGCCGTGCTGATCTCGCTCTTTCTGCCGCTGCCGCCGGTGGTGGTGCGCGAGGAAGCGCCGGCGACGCTCGAGGCGCCGTTGCCGGATGCGCACCCGGCACTGCCGACCCCGCCCGGCAAAGCCGCCGGCAGCGCCCCGTCCGCGCCGCCGCCCGCCGCGCCGCCCATGCCGGCGCCGCCATCCGCTTCCGAAGGGGAAGAGGCGCCCGGTGCCGACGCGCCGCTTGCGCCGCCGAAGCCGGCGCTTCCGCCTCCGCCGCCCCCCGGCACCGCCGGGCAGGATATGCGGGCGGACCGGGAGACACCCCCACCTGCCGGCCCCGACGATCAGGGTGACAGGGCCGGCCGGGAGAAGGTCGCGCCCCCGTCCGCACCCCCGCTTGCTCCTTCGGCCGCTTCCCCGTTCATCCCCGGGGCGACCGGGGTGGAGAAGCCGCAGATGGCCGGCATTTCGCCCGACGTGTCGGAAGCGCCGGAGAGGGCGTCCGCCCCGGCGCCGCGGGCCACCCTTCCCCCTGCGCTGGCGACGGGGGACGCCGGCAGGAAGGAGATGGTGCGTGTCGCCCCGCCCCCTCAGCCGGCTTCCCCCTCTTCCTCTGCCATTGCCCGGATGCCGGCCGCACCCGCGGCGCCCGGCGGGGAAGGGGCCGGTCCGGCGGTCGAGACCCGAAGCGCGCCGGTGCCGGATGCGGCGACGCTGCCCAGGCCGTCCGCATCGGCGCGTGACAGGGCGGATGCCCCGGTACCGGGCCGTACCGAACTCGCGGAGGAAACCGCGCCGTCCACCCCCGGCGCCGCGGCTCTGCAACCGCCCTCCTCACCGAAGGAGTCGCCTCCCGAGGCCGACCGGCCGCTGCCGCCGCCCGTCGCTCCCGAGGCGCTGCCGGCCTTCATCCGCTTCGCCCTGCCCACGAGCCCCGCAGCCGGTGCTCCGCGCATGGCGGTCCTGATTCTCGATATCGGTCCCGAAGGCATGCCGGCGGAGGCGCTGGCGAAGCTGCCGGCCGGCATCAGCTTCGTGGTCGATCCGCGCCGGGGCGGGGCCGGGGAGCGGGCCGCCTTCTGGCGCGCTGCCGGCCACGAGGTCGCCGTGCTGGTGCCGACCAGCCTGGCGCCCTCCGCCTTTGCCGAGGAGATCGCCGACTGGCCGGTGGTCGCCCTCGTCGATCTCGCCCGGCCCGATCCGGCCCGCAGCGAAGGTCTTGCTCGGCTGGCGACGCGCCTCGGTCTCGGCCTTGTCCTCGGCCCGGATGCGGAGCCGGGAGAGGTGCTCGCCTTTCGCGGCCGTGGTCTGCCGGCGGGGCGGATCTTCCAGATTCTCGATGACGAGGGCGAGAGCGGGCTTGCCATGCGTCGGATCCTCAACCGCTCGGCGCTCAAGGCGAAGAAGGAGGGCGGGGTGATTCTCGCTGCCCATTCGCTGGCCCCGAGCATCGCGGCCGTTCGCAAGTGGCTGGAAACGCTCTCGGCCCGGCAGGTGCAGCTGGCGCCGCTCACGAGCGCGCTTCTCGATGCCGCAGGCGGGAAGTAGGGGCGCTTTCGTCGGAAAGCCGCCCGGAACCCGGAGCGGGGCCGTGGCCGCCGCCGAGAGGGGGCACCTCGCCTGCCCCCGGCCACCATGCCCGCCTGCCGCACGCAACGGTGTCTGTCGATCCGCTTGTTTTCCGCCTCCGGTGGCATGCCGGTGTCGCGGGACCGGGGCTCTTTTTCGGCGTTTCGGAACCCCGTTCTCCCCGCCCTTCCGCCATCCCCGCCTGCCGGAGCGAAGAAGGGCCGAGAGGTAGCACGCCGCGCATGGCGGGGCCGGTCCGCTTCTCCGCTGCCCATCACGGGCGCAGGGCGGGCCCTTTCGCGCGGGCCTCCCGGCGGCTGCGGCTCAGCCGCTTTCGTTCGCGGTGTCGGCGGCGGGGCGGGCGGTGACGGAACCGTCCGGGTGATATTCGGGCACGACGAGACCGGCGGAGATGACCAGCTTGGCGGCGTCCTCCACGCTCATGTCGAGCATGATCACGTCATCGGCCGGCACGAAGAGCAGGAAGCCCGATGTCGGGTTCGGGGTCGTCGGCAGGAAGACCGAGAGGATCTCCCCTTCGGCCGGTGCCCGGTGGCAGATCTCGCCCTTCGTGCGGGTGGCGACGAAGGCGACGGCCCAGATTCCCCGGCGGGGATATTCCACCAGGCAGGCCTTCTCGAAATTGGCCTCCGACTGGGAGAGCACCGTCTCGACGATCTGTTTCAGCCCGCGATAGACCGAACGGACCACGGGCATCTTCGCCACCATGTCCTCGCCCCAGCGGATCAGCGTGCGGCCGAGAAAGCCCCGCGTGAGCGCCCCCACGAGGATGGTGAAGAGCAGGAAGATGACCACCCCGTAACCGGGAATGTAATAGCCGTATGTCGCCGGCTGATACTTGGCCGGGATCCAGGGCAGCACCCAGTTGTCGATGATCTCGATGGCGGTCCAGATGATGTAGATCGTCAGCGCCGCGGGAGCGATCACCACCAGACCGGTGAAGAAGGTGCTGCGCAGGCTCGCGAAGAACCCGCGCCTTTCGCTTCGTGCCTCTTCCTTCCTGCCGTCCATGCCGGTTCCGATCCGTCAGTTCCTCTCCGTGCGGCGACGCTGCCGCCGATCCCTTCTTATGGAGCGCCTTGCGCGGCGGCAATCCCGCTTTGCCGCTCGCTGCAGATGGCACCGGCGATCTCGGCGGCAAGCCGCGCATTGTCGAGCACCAGTGCCCGGTTGGCGTGCAGTGACCGGCCGGCGCTCAGCTCGGCGATGCGCCCGAGGAGGAAGGGCGTGACGGCCTTGCCGGCGATGCCCCTCTTCCGGGCTTCGGCCGCGGCGATCCATTCCTCGACGAGCGCGCGCGGCAGGGCCACCGCTTCCGGGATCGGGTTGGCGACGAGCTGCCCGCCGCCGATGCCGAGCGCCTGCCGGCAGAGATGGGATCGGGCGATTTCGGCCACCGTGTCCATGCGGATCGGCACGGAGAGCCCCGAATCGCGGCACCAGAAAGCCGGAAAGGTATCGGTCCGCCAGCCGATCACCGTCACCCCCGCGGTTTCGAGCACCTCGAGGGTCTTCGGCAGGTCGAGAATCGCCTTGGCGCCGGCGGCGACGACGGTGACGGCGGTGCGCCCGAGCTCGACGAGATCGGCCGAGATGTCGAAATCCGTCTCGGCGCCGCGATGGACCCCGCCGATGCCGCCGGTGGCGAAGACGTCGATCCCGGCCAGGCGGGCGAGGATCATGGTGGCGGCAACGGTGGTCGCCCCGTTCCGGCCGCAGGCGAGGGCGGGGGCGAGGTCGGCCCGCGAGAGCTTGGCGACGGCACCGGTCGGCGCGCGTGCGAGATGGGCGAGCGCGGATTCGTCGAGTCCGATGCGGATGCGCCCGCCGAGAACGGCGATCGTGGCCGGCACCGCCCCGGCCTTGCGCACCTCCGCCTCGATCGCGCGGGCGATGGCCAGATTGTCGGGCCAAGGCAGGCCGTGGCTGATGATGGTGCTCTCGAGGGCGACGACGGGCCGGTTGTCGGCCAAGGCCGCCGCCACCTCGGAAGCGATGTCGAGCGGCAGGGGAATCGGGTTCACGTCAACGCTTTCTTCATTTTCGGGACCGATGATGGTGATGGGCGAATCGGGCGCCCGCGTCAACGCACCCCTTGATGTGAATGGCAGACATGAAAATGGGGGCAGGGAAAGAGCGTCGGGTGACGGGGACGGAACGGAAGGGCGGAAACGCGGCGTCGTCGCGGTGATGGGAAAGCGGCCCGGGCGCACCGAAGAGAGCGGATGATCCTGGCGGTGCGGGCCGGGCAGGCGCAGGGCGGCTCCCGTCGCGGGATGCGACAGGGGAAAGAGCCGGGGCTGCCTCGGCCGTATCCGGGGGCTGCATCCGTGTTTCGACGTGCGGCGTGCGTCACCCCATGCGTCACCCGTCGTGCGACCGAACCTGCGCAGGTTCCGGACGTTGGGGGAGAGTTGACCGCCCGGCCCCGGCATCCGGGGAGGACGCGCGCATCGCCGGGAGTGCGGGTGTGCCCCACTGGATCATCGGGAATGGCCGGATCGAGAGGCCGCCTTTCTGGGAGGGCAGTGTGACAGTGCGACGTGTCGTCGTCAGGCAGGTGCATCCTCCGGCCCGGTGGCGTGCCCGGCGACATGGGCGGCGGCGGCCTCGCAGGCCGCCCGCAGGGCGTGTGCGCGAAGTGCCCGCGACGGCAGGGCGCTGCCGGAGAGCGCCCTGTCGCGGGAAAGGGGCGCCGCTTCGTCGCTCGGGGCGGGGCGGGCGGCTTCCGGGTTCGGCATCCGTGCCCGGCATGCGTGCGACCGGTGCACGGGCCCTGCCTCCGGCGATCCGGTGGCCCGCGGAGCGCCGGGCGACAGGCTCTTGAAGGACGGGGGCGTCTCGGGCGAGGGTGTCTCTGCGTCTTTGGCAAGCGCCGTTTCCGGACGCAGCGACGGCGAGCCTTCGGCTGCCGCATCCGGCGGCTCTGGGGGGCGCTGCGATGGGGCTCGGTGCTTCGTGGCGGCAGCCGTCGGGAGCCTGGGCGAAGGCTGGTTGCGGAAGAAGGGGCCGGGATGCGACTCCGATGGCCCCGGAGACATGGAGGCCGGAGACATGGAAGAAGGCTCCGCGAATGGTGCACGCCTGCATGTATCGATCGCCGGTTCCGCGTATGAAGAAGAGGGATTCCTCCGTGCCGGGCCCTTGTGGGCGACCGATGTCGTGGCGGGCACGCAAGGCGGATGCCCGGCGGGGTCCGCGTCCTCGTGACGCGCCGGCGCCCCTGCCGGCGCGGAAGAGGGGCTTTCGTTGTCCTTGTTCGATGTCGCGGGCACCGGCGGGAACGTCACCACGGGTCCGTGGTCGCTTCCCGGGGCCGAGGGGGGAGTGCTGAGGGCTTCGCCCACGGGCAGATGGGCGCTGGCGTTTTCCGGGACAGCCGTCGCGGAACGCTCCTTCCCTCCGCCGGGAAGGGGCCCCTCCGGCACGCCACCGCCGCTCTTCGTCGATGCAGGGATCCGGCCGTCGCCAGTCGGGCTGCTCCGGGGCCGGGTGCTGTTGTTGTCGTCCGCGACTTCTCGGTTCCGGTTCCGATGCAGCGTCTGTCGGAAACAACCGGCGCCTGCCACGGTGGGGAGAGGTGCGGAAAGGCGCGCCGGTAGAGGATCGTCACATGCCCGTTCCGGAAAGGGGGCGGAAGCGGCCGCGATCTCCGCCGCGACATGGGCGGCGATGAAGCAGTCGCCCGCGCCGGTCACCTGCCGCGGGGTGATCCGGGGCGGGGTGACCGTGAGCGGCATCGCCTCCCCGGTGGCGAGATCGGCCACCGTCGCCGGTCCGTCGGTGACGATGGCGCGCGCAAGGCCGCACGCGACGAGCGCCCGGGCTGCCGCAGCCGCATCGGCCAGGCGTCGCCCCAGAAGGATCTCGGCTTCGTGACGGTTGAGATAGATCGTCGGACCTGTCGTCATCGGTCCGCGTGTCGCGCTGCTTTCCGTTTCCGCCTTGCCGGTCGGTGCGGAGCCGGCTCCGGGTGCAGCGGATGCGGGGCCCGGGCTCGAGATGTCAGGGGCCGGCCCCTCCTTCGCCGCCGCGATGTCCGCCGAGGACGGGGGATCGTCGGGAGGGGCAGGTGGCGTGCCGGAGGGAGCACAGAGGGGGCGGGGCTCCGGTGCCGACCGGAGCGGGAACGCGGAGGTGGTGCCCGGACTGCCGCTTGACATGTCTTGCGTCAGGGGGGTGCTGTCGGGCGCTCCCGCTTCTGCCGACGACGGATGCGCCGGGGCGCTTCGGGTCGCGGTCGCATGCCTCTCGGCCGTTCTCCTGGCGCACGGGACCGGGGCCGGATCATCCTGCCCGGGCCATGTCCGTTCGCGTCTCTGGTCACCTTGTGCCGATGATGGGGCTGCATCTTCGCGGCCGGCTGCCGGTGGTTGGCGGGCGGGGGCTCTCCCGTTCGCGGAGGGGTGCCCTTCGGCCGCCGTCTCGTCGATGCGGGACGGACCGGGGGAGCGGTTCGGGCCGGAGTGTCCGGCGAGGAAGGGGGCGAGACGGTCGACCTTGCCCGGCGAGGCCGGCACGAGGCGCAGATCGCACCACGGGGCGAGGCGGCCACGGGCGAGGCGTGCCAGCACCGGGGCGGGCAGGTTGCCGTCGACGAGGACGATCACCCGCCCGTCCGGGCCGGGGGCGAGGGGCGGGGTCTCGGCGAAGAGCGGGGCGACGAGTGCCGCCCCCGCCGCCTCGAGAGTCGCCGCGTCGGCAATCGCGGCCACCAGTCGCCCGGCCGCCTCGATCGCCATGTAGCGGTCGGCGCGACGGCCCGGCAGACGCAGGGCGAGGCGGGTATCGACCCCGGCCGCGACCAGGCGCATCTCGAGCACCCGGCTTTCCTCGTCGTCCCCGAAGGCGGTGCGCAGCGCCGGACGCAAGCCGCGTGCGGCCAGCGCAATGGCGATGTTGGCCGCCACCCCGCCCGGCCGCATGACGACCCGCCCCGGCACGTCGGGCGCCGCATCCAGCCTCTCGTCGGTGGTGCCGATCACGTCCCACATGGCCGAACCGATACAAAGAACCGGCGGTGCCGGCGCCGTCCTCGCCCTGGTATCTTCCGACCGGGTGTCTTCCGGGACGGATCGCACCGCTTCGCTTTTCCCTTGGCCGTTCATGCATTCTCCGGACACGCTGCGGGCGAATCCGCCCCTTCCCGCCCCGAGCATCGCCCGCCGTCCCTGCCGGGGCAAGTCTGCCGGTTTCCGCCACCCGCATGCCGCCTTGGCCGGGGGCGGCGGGGAGAGGGCGGCGTCCGGGAGCCCGGCCGGGCCAGCGCGAGCGCGGAATGCACGCCGGGTTTTCTCCGCGCACCGGGGATTGCGGTCACGATCGGCGGTCTTTTCTCGCCGCTCCCGACCTGCTCGGCCCCGACTTGCGCGGCAACGGGTGCTGCAACGCCCCGTTCTCCTCGCGGGCCATGTCCCGGCCACGCGGGAAAGCTCTCCCGTCGCGCCCGGGCCGATCACCGAAGGGGGGGTGTCTCATGCAAGGGATCACCCGTTTTCCTCGCGTTCGGGTCGGTCCTGCCATCGGCCGCTCCAGCTACTTCCCGCCCCGTTCTCCCCGCACGCGCGGGTCGATCCGGTGTCCATCGGTCGCGAGGGGCGAGACGCGCCCCGTCGCGCCGGCCCTGTGCGGAAGGGGAGATGCGGTTGACAAGGGCGGCGGGGCCGCTAAAAGGCACGCCTGAATTGCTGCGCCCGATCGTCCGACCGACGGCCGGTGCGCCGGACGAGCGACGCCAGGAGAGCGACATGGCCAAACCGACAACCATCAAGATCCGCCTGAATTCCACCGCCGGGACCGGGTATTTCTACGTCACCAAGAAGAATGCCCGCACCATGACCGACAAGATGGTGGTGCGGAAATACGACCCGGTCGTGCGCAAGCACGTCGAGTTCAGGGAAGGCAAGATCAAGTAGGCCCGCCGCTGCCGCACCGGGAGAGCGCGCCAGGGGCTGCATGCCGCTGCTCATGCGCGGCGAGTGATCGTGCACGACGGAGAAAGGGGAGGGCCTGCCCTCCCTTTTTGCGTTGCCGCAGCGCCCGCATGTCGCCCCTTGCAGGCCGCTCCTGCCCGCTGACCGGGTCCGCTACCCCGAACCGCCCCGTCGGCAGTTTTCTTCCCGGTGCGTGACGGGCGGCCCTGGCCATGCCGAGGGCGGCGGCCGATCCCCGATTTCGTCCTCTTCCGCTGTCGCGGCCTTGGCCATGCCGCCGATCCGTGCGGTGGTCGGCTCTCTTCGCGGCATGTGACGGGCAGCCCCCTCGCCCGGGCAGAAGAGCGGGAAAGCCCCCGATCATGACGCTCGCCCTCTCCTGCAGGGGGGCTCGGGAGCGGAAGCGGCGGTGAAGCGGCCTTCAGTCGCAAGCGCCGGCGAGGACGGCGAGAGCGGCGGCGTGCAGGGCGGTGTTGGCCGCGGCCAGCACCCGCCCGCCCCCGTGGGCCGGCCGGCCTTCCCAGTCGGTGACGATGCCGCCGGCCGCCTCGATGACGGCGATCGGCGCCTGGATGTCGTAGGGCTTGAGCCCCGCCTCGATCACGAGATCGACATGGCCGGCGGCAAGAAGCCCGTAGGCGTAGCAGTCGAGACCGAAGCGCACGAGCCGGCAGCGTCGCGCCACCTGCTCGAAGGCGCGGCGCTCCCCGGCCGTGCCGATCTCGGGGAAGGTGGAATAGAGAATCGCGTCGGCGAGGTCCTTCGTCGGCGCGGTCCGCAGCGGGGTCTCGCCGCGCGGTCCCGTCAGCCTGGCGGTGCCGAGCCCCCCCTCGAAACGCTCGCCGATATGGGGCTGGTCGATGAGCCCGTGGAACGGGCCGGCCGCGTCGGTCACGGCGATCAGCACCCCCCAGGTGGGGGTGCCGGAGATGTAGCCGCGCGTGCCGTCGATCGGGTCGATCACCCAGGTCAGACCCGAGATCGAGGGGGTGTCGGGGAATTCCTCGCCGAGGATCCCGTCTTCGGGGCGCCGCTCGGCGAGGATCGCCCGCATGGCGGTTTCGGCCTCGCGATCGGCGGCGGTGACCGGATCGAAGCCGCCGGTCACGTCCTTGTTGTCACGCGCAAGACCCGGACGGCGGAAATGGCGCAGCGTGGCGCTGCGGGCCGCGTCCGCCAGGGCATGGGCCGTGGCGCGGATCTCGGCGCGGGTGTCGGCGTCGAGCCTGTCGAGAAGGCGGGCCATGCGGATCTCCCGAACCTCCGGCGCCGGTCGGCCGCCGGGCTGTCCTGTGCCGGGGCGGGCATGATCCCCGCACCCTTGCGGGCACGGGGATGGCATGTCCGGTCCGGGAGGTCAAACGGCGGAGGAGCGAAGGGGGAGATCGACAGGCGCGGCATCATCCGCTCCGGCCCGCCCCTTCGATCCGCCCGATCTGTCGGCCCGGTCCGCCGGCCCGTTCGGGGGGCGGTCCGCACCGTGCCCCGCAGACTTTTCGGCGCCCCGATCCGCGGGCGACGCCGGCCGGAGAAGCTGCCGGAACGCTCCGGTGGTTGCAGCGCTCCCGTGTTCCGACCGGACCGCGGCGCCGCCTCTTCGGCACGCGATTCCACACGCCCCACCCACGCCCCGACCGGCCCGGGCGCCGCCTCTCCTCCGGGTTCCCCCCTCAGGCGGCGGAAGATTCGGAAAGCACGCGTGCCAGCTCGAACAGCCGCTTCCGCTGGGGCTCGGGAATGGCGTAATAGGCCTTGACGAGTTCGAGCGCCTCCTTGTCGGCGAGAAGGTCGCCGGCCGCGCTGTCGGTCCGGTCGGCCCCTTCGAGCCCTTCGAAGAAGAAGGAGATCGGCACGTCGAGCGCCTTCGAGATGTCCCATAGCCGCGAGGCGGAAATCCGGTTCATGCCGGTTTCGTATTTCTGGATCTGCTGGAACTTGATGCCGACCTGTTCGGCGAGCTGTTGCTGGGTCATGCCGATCATCCAGCGGCGCTGGCGCACGCGCTTGCCGACATGCACATCAACCGGATGCTTCATGGTTTGCTCCTCGGTTTCCCTTGAGTGGTGGACATGGTGGTTGAAACGAGTGGTGGCTCGACGGAAAAAGATCCCGCAGCGGTTTAGTAACGCATTTCGCCACCGCATGCAGCCATTTTTTTCCGTCCAGCCATCATCCGGTAGACAGTTTCCGCATCTTTCTGTCCTGGAAGGAAAAAATGTCGGAATGCCTTTTCTATCCCGTGGCTGTTCCGGCCTTCGGATGGTTCTCGCGAAGGTTGACCGTCGGTCAGGGGGGGTGAGTCGGTTTTGCAGATGGAAAAATTTTCCGAAACGAATTGTGCAGTATGGGGAGATATTTGCGGAACGCGAATTCCTCCGGCCGGAGGTGATTCGCCGCGGCTTGCGGAGGCGGGGCGCGATGCGGGCCGGCCCCGTGCCGCAAGGTCGGCATTGCCGAGAGGCGCCGGTGGCGCCATGCTGGGCAAGGGCGCGGCCGGGCGGGCAGGCCGGCAGGTCGGGCCGACATGTCTCCGAAACGGTGCGAGGGAGGGAAAATGACGGACAGGATGCGGGCGATGCAGGTGAGGGCGCTCGGGGCGCCGCTCGCGCCCGCCACGCTGCCGCGGCCCGAGCCGGGGCCCGGCGAGGTGCGGGTGGCGGTGCGGGCCGCCGGGATCAATTTCGCCGATCTTCTCCTGCGCGAGGGGCGCTATCAGGAGCGGCCCGAGCTGCCCTTCACCCTCGGCATGGAAGCGAGCGGCATCGTCGATGCGGTGGGGGCGGGGGTCGCCGATCTCCGGCCGGGGATGCGGGTGATGGGCTATGGCGGCACCGGCGCGCTGGCCGAGAGCGCGATCTTCCCGGCCGCGCTGGTCGTGCCGATTCCCGACGCGATGTCCTTCATCGAAGCGGCGGCCTTTCCGATCGCCTATGGCACTTCCCATGTCGCCCTGGCGCATCGGGCGAGGCTCCGGCCGGGAGAGAGGCTGCTCGTTCTCGGTGCGGCGGGTGGGGTCGGGCTCACGGCCGTCGAGATCGGCCGGCTGATGGGGGCCGAGGTGATCGCCGTGGCCCGCGGCAAGGCGCGGCTCGAGGTGGCGCGCGCCGCCGGCGCCCGTCATCTGATCGACAGCGAAACCGCCGATCTGCGCGAGGCGGTGAAGGCGCTGGGCGGGGCCGACGTGGTCTATGATCCGGTGGGGGGCGAGGCCTTCCGGGCGGCGCTCCGGGCCACCAACCCCGAGGGCCGGCTGATCCCGATCGGTTTCGCCTCGGGCGAGATCCCGCAGATCCCGGCGAACATCCTCCTCGTGAAGAACCTGACCGTGATCGGCCTCTACTGGGGCGGTTATGCGAAGTTTCGCCCCGAGGTGATCGGCGAAAGCTTCCGCCAGCTGCTCGACTGGTATCGCGCCGGCCATCTGAAGCCCCATGTGAGCCATGTGCTGCCGCTCGAGCGCGCCGAGGAGGCGCTGGCCCTGCTCGGGGAACGCAAGGCGACCGGCAAGGTGGTGGTGCGGGTGCAGGCGGAAGAATGAGCCGCCGCACCGCGTGCCGCTGCATCGCGTAATCTGACGAAAAGTTTATCGCAAATCCGCGGCACCAGGCGGTTGAAACGGTCCGGGCTGCGCCGATATCCTTGGGGCGACCCGTTTCCGGTCGGTCGGAGGAAGGAACGATCGGGGGCACCGGGCAGCCGGGAGACGGCTCTTGCGCCCCGGAGTAAGGGCTTCGGCAAAGGAATGGCGCCCGAGCGATGAATAGAGGGTGAAATGACCGACGAAACATGTCAGGATATGCGCGAGAGAAGCGGAGCCTGACCGCGAGGGGCACGGCCCGGCCGTCGCGGAGCGACAGCAAGGGCGGCCTTTCCCCGCGGCGCCGAAGAAGCGCCTCAACCATTCGCCATCGGATCGAAATTCAAGGAGCGAGCAGACATGGCAGACTATGAAACCATCCGCACCCGCAGCGCCGGCGAGGGCCGGGTCGGCGTGATCGACGAGGGCCTGCGGGCCTACATGAACCGCGTCTACATGACGATGGGCATCGGCATGGCCATCACCGGCCTGATCGCCTGGTTCGTCGGCACCAACCCGGCCATGCTGCAGGCGATCTACGGCACCGGTCTCAAATGGGTGGTGATGTTCGCACCGCTGATCGTGGTCTTCGCCTTCGGCGCCACGATCCACCGCATGAGCCCGCAGACGGCGACGCTGGTCTTCTACGGCTATTCGGCGCTGATGGGGCTGTCGCTCTCCTTCATCTTCGCGGTCTATACCGGCATCTCCATCGCCCAGACCTTCTTCGTGACCGCCATCGCCTTCCTGGCGCTCAGCCTCTACGGCTACACGACGAAGCGCGATCTTTCGGGGTTCGGCACATTCCTCTTCATGGGGCTGATCGGCCTGCTGGTGGCTTCGGTCGTCAACATCTTCCTCGGCTCGCCGGCGGTGCAGTTCGCCATTTCGGTGATCGGCGTGTTGATCTTCGCGGGGCTCACCGCCTATGACACCCAGGCGATCAAGGCGCTCTACATCGAGATGGCCGCATCGAGCGACGAAGCGACGATCTCGCGCATGGCGATCATGGGAGCGCTCAAGCTCTACCTCGATTTCCTCAACATGTTCATGTTCCTGCTCCAGTTCCTCGGCAATCGCGAGTAACGGAGCGGGCCGCTCGTCCAGCGGAAGAACGCAAGGGGCCGGCTTCGTGCCGGCCCCTTTTCGCATGGCATGGGATGGTGGCGGAAGGCGGGGCGGGCTCTTTCCGGCGGAAGGGGCACGCCGTCGAACTCCCGGCGGACCCTGTCGAACGCTCCGCCGACACCCCGTCGGGTCGTCGGCCGTCGCCCCTAGGCGCGCCTCTGTCGGCCAGCGGATCGAATGCCTCGTCGGAGGCCTGCCGCCACCCCTCAACCCTCCTCGGCGCGGGCGAAGGTGTCGATGGCCGTGGCGATGAAATGCTGCCGCACCGGCGGCAGCTCCATGAAGATCTCGTGCCGCGCGGCCGGCACCTCGATCAGCCTGGCGCCGGGGCGGGCGGCGCCCCAGCGGGCCATGTGCCGCCGGACGGCGACCGGATCGACCACCTGCTCGTCGCTGCCGAGGAAGGTCACGGCCGGTTGCGGCGGCGGGTCGAGGCGGGCGAAGAGGGCCGCTTCGCGCAGCGCCTCGGCCACCCAGCGGATCGAGGCGCCGCCGATCTCGAGTTCGGGATGGGCCCGGATCATCCGCCCCATCCAGTCCCACATCTCGCGGTCGCGGGTGAGGGTGTTGTCCGCGAAGGGCGCGGTGAGCACGTAGCTGCGCGGCCCGGTGGTCGGTGTGCGCAGGAGCGACAGGCCGAGCGCATCGGCCGCCCGGATCGCCCATTTGAGCGCCAGGGCGAATGCGCCGGGGCCCGGCAGGTCCCACATCGGCGCCGAGAAGACCACGCCCGTAACCGGCAGCCCGTCATGGAGCGCCCGGAGGGCGATCATCCCGCCCATCGAATGGGCAAGGAGATGCCACGGCCGCGGCGCGCCCCGCCGGGCGAGGAAGGCCGTCAGGGCCGCGACATCGCGCTGATAGTCGGGAAAGCGATCGACATGGCCGAGAAGCGGATCGGGGGCGAGCCGGTCCGCCAGCCCCTGGCCGCGCCAGTCGATCGCCGCCACCTGCCAGCCGGCCCCGGTGAAAGCCTCGGCGAGGGGGGCGTATTTCTCGACATGCTCGGTGCGCCCCGGAAAGAGCAGCACCGTGCCGCGCGTCCCCTCGGGCCAGTGGGCGACGCGCAGCCGCACCCCGTCGGCGGCCCGGAGCCAGCGGCTCTCGGGCGCCGGGCCGGGGGCGACATCGGCGAACCAGGGGGCGGGTGCCGCCTCGCTCGCAGATGTCGTTCCGCCCGCGGGGGGCGGTGTCTCGGCCGGGGCCGTCATGCCGCCTCAGACCAGCGCCGAGCCGAGACGCATCGCCGTGCTCATGTCGCCATCGAGCTGCAGCCGGCCCGACATGAAGGCGGCGGTCGGGTTGAGGTCGCCGGCGAGGATCTCCCTGAAGGTGTCGGCATCGGCCTTGAGGGTGACATCGGCCGGCCCGTCGCCGACCTCGATGCCGTTCTGACCGATCAGGATGGCGCCGACGCCCTCGATCTCGAATTTCACCGTGCCGTCGAACCCGGCCGGCAGCTTTTCCCTGAGGGCCGCGACGGCCTCGTTCAGAATGTCGCTCATTTCACGCTCCTTCACATCTGGTCCGGTTCCCGTTCCTGCCGGCGGTGGGGAGAGGCCGCGACGGCGGTGCCGCTTTCCTTCCTGTTCCCATGGTTTAAACTCGGAACAGATTCCTTCGGCGGGTGCACGGGTGCAGACGAGATATGGCCCCTTCGACACGAATTTCCAACAGTGCCGTGGCGGCAGCTTCCCTGCCGCGGGGTGCCAACCGGTGGCGGCGTGCCGGGCGCTTTCTCCTGATCGGGACACTTGTCGGCACGGCGATGGCGGCAGGTGCCGGGGAAGGCGGGGACGCTTCGCAAGGTGGAAGGGCCGTGACGGCGCCGGCGACGCAATCGCTCGATGCCATGCTCGCCCGACTGGCCGATCCCGCCACAAGGAACGGCATGGCGCTCGCGGCCGAGATCCGCGCCCGCTGGGCCCGTTCGGGTTCGCCGACGCTCGATCTGCTGCTGGCCCGCGGCCGCGCCGCCCTGGCCGAAGGGGATGCGCGCGCGGCGGTGGGGCACCTGACCGCGCTTCTCGACACCGCTCCCGGCTTCGTCGAGGGTCGCTTCACCCGTGCCGAGGCCTTTCTCGCTCTCGGGCGGCCCGGCATCGCTCTCGACGATCTCGCCCGTGCCCTTGCCGTCGAGCCGCGACATTTCCCTTCCTGGGCGCTGACCGGGGCGATCCTGGCCGAGATCGGGGATCTCGACGGGGCGCGGGAGGCCCTGCGCCGGGCACGCGCGCTCAACCCCCATGATCGCGAGATCGCCCGGGCGCTCGCGCGCATCGAGAGGCGGATCCGGGGCGATGCCGCCTGAAACGGGGCGGCCGGCCATGCCGGGTGAAGCGCATCCGGCGACGAAGTAAGGAAGAGGGACGGGGCGCCTTCTCCGCAGGGCAGAGGGAGGCGAGGCAGGATGAGGCAGGGGATGATCACCGCGGTCCTGGGGCCGACCAACACCGGCAAGACCCATTACGCCATCGAGCGGATGCTGGCCCACCGCACCGGCGTCATCGCGCTGCCGCTGCGGCTCCTGGCCCGTGAGGTCTATGACAGGATCGTCTCCCTGAGAGGGCCTTCGGTGGTCGCGCTCGTCACCGGCGAGGAACGGATCGTGCCGCCCCGGGCGCAATACTGGGTCGCCACCACCGAGGCCATGCCCGAGGCCACCGGCGCCGACTTTCTCGCCATCGACGAGATCCAGATGGCGGCCGATCCCGAGCGCGGGCACGTATTCACCGACCGGCTCCTGCGCGCGCGGGGGCAGAAGGAGACGATGTTTCTCGGAGCCGACACCATGCGCCCGCTCCTCGCCCGGCTCGTGCCCGAGGCCCGCTTCGTCCGCCGCGAACGCTTTTCGCCTCTCGCCTATACCGGCCGCAAGAAGATCTCGCGCATGCCGCGCCGCTCGGCCATCGTCGGCTTCTCGGTGGACAGCGTCTATGCCATTGCCGAGCTGCTGCGCCGCCAGAAGGGCGGGGCCGCGGTCGTGCTCGGGGCGCTCAGCCCGCGCACGCGCAACGCCCAGGTCGCCCTCTACCAGAATGGTGACGTCGATTATCTGGTGGCGACCGACGCCATCGGCATGGGGCTCAATCTCGACATCGACCATGTGGCCTTCTTCTCGCGGCGCAAGTTCGACGGCGTCCGGATGCGGGATCTGACCCCGGCCGAGATGGGGCAGATCGCCGGACGGGCGGGCCGCTACATGCGCCCCGGCTCCTTCGGCGTGACGGGGGATGCCCCCGATCTCTCCCCCGAGCTTGCCGAGGCGCTCGAGAGCCACAGCTTCGCCCCGATCGAGCGGCTGCAATGGCGCAACGCCCGTCTCGACTTCGCTTCGCCCGAGCGGCTCATCGCCTCGCTCGAGCGCACGAGCGACAACCCGCTCCTGATGCGCGCCCGCGAAGCCGAGGATCTGCGCACCTTGCGCATGCTCGCGGCCGATTCGCTCATTCGTGCCCGCATCGGCCATGCCCGCGACGTGCGGCTGCTGTGGGAGACCTGCCAGATCCCCGACTTCCGCAACACCATGCCGGCCGAGCACGCCCGCCTCGTCGGCGAGATCTTCACCTTCCTGCACGAGAAGGGGCGGATCCCCGAAAGCTGGCTGGCGCTGCGGCTCGCCCGCATCGACCGCACCGACGGCGACATCGACACGCTGTCGAAGAGGCTGGCCTATGTGCGCACATGGACGTATGTTGCCCAGCGTCCCGACTGGCTCGAGGACCGGGACCACTGGCGCGGCGTCACGCGCGATCTCGAGGACCGCCTGTCGGATGCGCTCCATGCGCGGCTGACCCAACGTTTCGTCGATCGGCGCACGAGCGTGCTCATGCGCCGGCTGAAGGAGAAGGAGAGCCTGGTGGCCGAGGTGAACGAGAAGGGCGAGGTGACGGTCGAGGGCGAACATGTCGGCCGTCTCGAAGGGTTCCGCTTTCATCAGGACAGGGCGGCCGGCGCCGAGGAAGGCAAGACGCTGCGCGCAGCGGCGTTCAAGGCCCTCGGGCCGCAGTTCCGCCTCAGGGCCGAACGGCTCTATCGCGCACCCGATACCGAGTTCGACATCACCGAGCAGGGTGGGCTCATGTGGGGCGCCGATGCGGTGGGGCGGCTCGCGCCGGGCGAAGGGGCGCTTCGGCCGCGGGTGGTCGCCTTCGTGGACGACGAGGCCGGGGCGGAAGTCAGGGAGATGGTCGAGCGGCGGCTCGGGCACTTCGTCGAGCGGCGCATCGCCACCTTGTTCGAGCCGCTTCTTGCCATGGCGAAGGACGAGGAGATCACCGGCCTTGCCCGGGGACTTGCCTTCCGCCTCGAGGAGGCGATGGGGGTGCTGCCGCGGACCGAGGTGGCCGCGGAGGTCAAGGCGCTCGGTCAGGAGGAGCGCGGCAAGCTGCGCCGCCACGGGGTGCGCTTCGGCCAGTTCACCATCTTCATGCCGGCGTTGCTCAAGCCGGCGCCGACGCGGTTGCGCCTCGTTCTCTGGGCGCTGGCGCGGGGGCTCGACGAATTCCCGCCCGCCCCGCCTGCGGGCTTCGTCACCGTCGAGTTGCCGGACCGTCCCATGCCCGGCGGCTACTGGCAGATGGCGGGTTACCGGCCCGCGGGCCGGCGGGCGATCCGGGTGGACATGCTCGAGCGGCTCGCCGATCTCGTTCGCGACAGGGATACCCGCGGCGGTTTCGAGGCCACGGCCGACATGCTGTCGATCACCGGCCTGACCCTCGAGCAGTTTGCCGATCTCATGCAGGGGTTGGGCTACCGGGCCGAGCGGGGCGAACGGCCAAGACCGGTGCGGCGACAGGACGGGCAGGGAGGAGAGGGGGATCCGTCCTCGGGGGCGCCGGCGGGCGGAGGAGCGGCCGAGGCCGCCCGCGATCCGCTTCTCGAGGATGCCGACTGCCCCGATTGTGCCGGAAAGGCCGGGGCCGAGGCCGGCGGCGGTGCGGCCGTCGCGGCGGAGGAGGCGGTTTCTTCTTCAGGCAATGCGGGGACGGTGGAAGCGGAGACGGCAGGAGAGGTGAGCCGCGCCGCTCCGGCTCCGGCCGCCGGAACCTCTGCCGCCGGAGCGGCCGATGCGGATCTGGCGGCGCCGGCGACGGACGAAGAAGGTGCACCCGGCAAGAAGAAGACAGCTTCCGGAGAGGAGATCGAGGTCTTCTACGTCTTCACCTGGCAGCCGAAGCGGCGGGGACGACAGGCCGGGGCGGATCGGTCGGCGGCGAAATCCGCCGGCAAGGGGCCCAGGAGACGCAAGGGCGGGGCGGCTTCCGCAGGAGCGGCGGAGCGTGGATCGGCGCGCGCTGGCAAGCCGCCGCGGCGCGAGCGGCCCGTCGATCCCGACAACCCCTTCGCCGTGCTTCAGTCCCTCAAGGATCGTCTCTGAACGGTGATGGCCCGGCGGCGCGGCGAAAGGAGGGAGCCGGGCGGCGCGGGCGTCGCACCCCAGACGCTCCGCATCGACCGTTTTCTCTGGCAGACCCGGTTCTTTCGCAGCCGTGCCCTTTCGGCCCGATTCGTCGCCGCCGGCAGGGTCCGCGTCAATGCCCGCAGGATCGTGCGGCCCGCCGCGCCGGTGCGTGTCGGGGACGTGCTGACCTTTCCTCTCGGGCCGCGGGTGCGGGTGATCCGCGTTCTCGCTCTCCCCGAGCGGCGCGGCCCGGCTGCCGAGGCGCGCAGGCATTACGAGGATCTTGCCGAGGGAGAGAGGGAAGCGCCGCCGCGGATATGCTAGGCAGGACATGGAGGGAGAGTGCACTCCCTCCGCCCCGTGCCGGTGCCGGGGGCACGCTCCGGGGCGATCGGCCGGCCGCCTTCTGCGGGATCGCCGGGGCTTGCAACCACCCCGCGGCGCTCCTAAAACCCGCACGATGCCCGAGGGGGCCCGAACGGGGGCTCGGGGAGGCCGGGCAGGGGCCGCCATCGAGGAGAGATCTCATCATGACCTATGTCGTCACCGAGAACTGCATCGCCTGCAAATACACCGATTGCGTCGAGGTCTGCCCGGTCGATTGCTTCTACGAGGGCGAAAACATGCTCGTCATCCACCCCGACGAGTGCATCGATTGCGGCGTCTGCGAGCCCGAATGCCCGGCCGATGCCATCCGCCCCGACACCGAGCCCGGCATGGAATTCTGGGTCGAATTCAACCGCAAATATGCCGAGATGTGGCCGGTGATCCTGTGCAAGAAGGATCCGCTGCCCGAGGCCGATGCCCATGATGGCGAACCGGACAAGATGAAGAAGTATTTCTCCGAAAAGCCCGGGGACGGCTGCTGAGCGGGCCGCCGCGAGCGGGGTCCCCCGGAGCCGAACGGGCAATGACGGCGCTTTCGGGATGCCTTCTTGACGCCATGATGCGCACGATTCTGGGTGAATGTTCGGTATTCGGCCCGGTCGTCCCCGGTGTTGCTGCGTCGCAGCACTTCATTCCTGCCCGATTCTGTGCTATATGAGAACAAGAAGAACCTGCCTGTCCCTTCATGCCGACCTGTGTTCCTGCCAGGGCGATGGTTTCGGTGCGGGCGCCTGCGGCGTTCCGACTTGATGTCGGTCTGGCGAGGGGCGGCGCGCGTTTCGCGGAAAGGCCCGACGAGCCACGCTGCGGGTGCGGTCCGTGAGCGAGGGGGTCGCGAGGGTGGCGTCGCGAGATGGTCGTCGCGAGAGTGCGAGCGACGATTCGCCCTGCGATCCGCCCCGCGGCGGGTGAAGCGCGTGCGGCGCGGGTGGCGAAGCAGGCGCTGCCGGTCTCGCCGGTCGCCACGGAGGCGCGGACCGGGGAGGAAAGAGCCGGGGAGATTCGGCGGAAAGAGGCGGGCAGGGGGATTTCGGACGGTCTGCGGTCGCGCAAGGATGGAAGGTGACATGACGAAGAAGAACAGATCCCACGAATTTCGCCCCGATCAGTATGTGGTCTATCCCGCCCACGGTGTGGGCCGGATCGTCTCGATCGAGGAGCAGGAAGTCGCCGGGATGAAGCTGGAGATGTTCGTCATCTCCTTCGAGAAGGAAAAGATGACCCTGCGCGTGCCCACCAACAAGGCGCGGCAGGTCGGCATGCGCGGCCTCGCCAGCCGCGACGTGGTCGAGAAGGCACTCGAGACGCTCAAGGGGCGGGCGCGGGTCAAGCGGGCCATGTGGTCGCGGCGGGCTCAGGAATACGAGCAGAAGATCAATTCGGGCGATCTCATCTCCATCGCCGAAGTGGTGCGCGACCTGCACCGCAAGGACGACCAGCGTGAACAGTCCTATTCGGAACGGCAGCTCTACGAGGCGGCGCTCGAGCGTCTCGCGCGCGAGGTGGCCGCGGTGGACGGGGTGGACGAGGAAACGGCCCTCAGGCGGGTGGACGAGGCCCTCACCGGCCGCGCCGCCTGAACCGCGATGGCAGGGAGCCGCCTCGCCGGCTCCTTGCATGACCGCTCTTGCGTGATGGTGATGTAAGGCGCTGCTTCCCGAAGCGTCGGGGCCGGGTGCTTCTCGGGCCTCATCCGCTCGGCGACCTTGTCCGCGAGGGACGCGCCCCGTTCCTCGGCGGATTTGCCATTGGCCATGCCGTCCGAAAGGCGTCGTTCCCATGAGCCGGGACACGCCCGGTGACGGCTGGCGTGGCGGCACGGGCGCCGAGGACGCCCATCGGAAGAGCCCACCGGCCGGAGAGGGCGGCAGGGCGAAGATCGGCCCATGGTCGGATGACGAACATTGCGATGGCGGCAGCCGCGATCGCTTTTCGCGGGGAAGGGTCGCCTTCGGGCGGCCCTTTCGCATGGGCTCCCGCATGGCGGCTCGGGGGCGGAGCCGGGGAATGGGGGAAACGCGATCGGGTTCGTCGTGTCGCCCCGGGATCGAAAGACACCGGATCGGGCCATGCGCATGACGGGCGAGCGCCGACGTTTCCCTCTTCCCCGCAGGCTTTCGGTCGAGTTTCGGGTCCGGCAGGATCCGCCGCCAGCCGGTCTTCCGGTGTCGGCGGGGGATCGTCTCACCCTGCGGCGGCGCCGGCCAGGGTGGCGAGGAAGGCCATCTCCGCGATCTGCTGCGAGGCGCCGAGCACGTCCCCCGTCTGCCCGCCGATCCGGGCGCGTGCCCAGGCGAAGAGCGGCGCGGTGGCAAGGAGCGCAAGCAGGAAGGCGAGAAGCCCGGTGCCGCCGGCGGCAAGAAGGGCGAGGGTGAGGGCGATCGCAAGGGCCGCAAGGGCGTTCTCGACCGGCGGTTTTCCCAGGCCGTGGGCGAGACCGTCGCTGCGGGCCGCGGTCAGGGCCAGGAGGGCGAGACCCATCGGCAGGCGCGAAACCGCGGCGGCGGCCAGGAGCCCGAGGGCCGGGGAGAGCGCGGTGTCTGCCGTCGGGGCCGTCAGGACCGTCGTGAGAGCCGACCAGCGGGCGATGGTGACGAGGATCAGCGCCAGCGCCCCGAAACTGCCGATGCGGCTGTCGCGCATGATCTCGAGCCGTTCGGCGCGGGTGCGCCCGCCGGCCAGACCGTCGAAGGTATCGGCCAGCCCGTCCTCGTGCAGCGCGCCGGTGACGAGCGCCATCGTCGCGAGGATCACCGCCGCCGCCACGCCCCCCGAGGCGCCCAGAACCGCCGCCACCGCCCCTGCCAGCCCGCCGAGCAGCCCGATCAGAGCGCCCGCGACCGGCCAGGCCCAGACGGCGCGCGCGCCGCGCAGGCGAAAGGCCGGCTCCCGCGCCTGCACCGGCAGGCGGGTGAGGAAGGCCAGGGCGAGACCGATATCGGACAGGCGGAAGGGCAGCTCGCGCTGGTCGTGCATGGCTCTCTCTCCCCCTCGAGGCCGCAGGCGCACCACGTTCGGCCGCGATCGGCTCTTTTCATCCCTCCCCGGAAAGGTAAAGGAGAGGACGAACAAGACAAGCCCGGCCGATGCATTTCGACGAGAAAACGATGGTGACAGAAACTGCCGACGCCCCTTTCTCATCGCTGACCGCGTTTCGCGACCTGCTTGCGGGCATGCCGCCGCCCGACGAGGCCGCGCGCGAGCAGGCCCGTGTGCGCAACGGGCAGCTGACCAAGCCGCCCGGCGCGCTCGGCCGGCTCGAGGAGCTGGCGATCTGGCTTGCGGGCTGGCAGGGGTGCGAGAAGCCGCGCATCGCCGCACCGCAGATCGTCGTCTTCGCCGGCAATCACGGGGTGGTGGCGCGCGGCGTGTCCGCCTTTCCCGCCGAGGTGACGGCGCAGATGGTGGCGAATTTCGCCGCCGGCGGCGCCGCCATCAACCAGCTGGCAGGGCTGGCAGGGGCCCGACTCGATGTGATTCCCCTCGATCTCGAGCGGCCGACCGCCGATTTCACCCGCGCCCCGGCCATGAGCGAGGCCGAGGCGGTGGCCGCTCTTGCCGCGGGCTGGCAGGCGGTCGATCCGCAGGCCGATCTGCTCGTGACCGGCGAGATGGGAATCGGCAACACCACTGCCGCCGCCGCCATCTCCCATGCCCTGTTCGGAGGAGCGGCGGAAGACTGGGTGGGGCGCGGCACCGGCGTGGATGATGCCGCTCTCGCCCTCAAGCGCCAGGTCGTGGCGGAGGGCGTGGCGCGCCACGGCGCGGCGGTGGCGCAGGAGCCGCTCGCGGCGCTCGCCCTTCTGGGAGGGCGCGAACTGGCGGCCATGGCTGGTGCGGTGGCCCGGGCGCGGGCCGAGGGCATTCCCGTCATTCTCGACGGCTTCATCGCCACGGCGGCGGTTGCGCCGCTCGAGAGGGCCGTTTCCGGTGCGCTCGATCATGCGGTGGCGGGCCATGTTTCGGCCGAGGCGGCCCATCGGCGCCTGCTCGCCGCGCTCGGCAAGGAACCTCTGCTCGATCTCGGCATGCGCCTTGGCGAAGGGTCGGGCGCGGCGGTGGCGATCCAGATCCTCAAGGCCGCCTGCGCCACCCATTCGGGCATGGCGACCTTTGCCGAGGCCGGCGTGAGCGAAGGGTGACGGCGCGCCGGTGCCGCAGGCTCCGGGAGCACGGGGCCGCGCGGCGCGGCCAGCCCCGGACAGGCGGCCCGGAATGTGGCCGGGCGGTGCGGCCGGTCGTAGAAGGCGCGGCGACCGCCGATGCGTCGTCCTTCTCCGGCCTGTCGCGGGAAGCCGTCGGGGGAGGGAGACCTTGCGTTGCTCCGCCGTCGCTTCACCCGGAGGGAGAGGAGAACTGCCGTCGCCGCCTCAGCCCGTCCTTTCCTCGTCCGGATGAGCACCGGTGACGGGGCAGCGGGCAAGCGGGGCGGCGGCACCGAGAGGGGCGGCGGCATGCGGCCGCCCCGCTTCGGTCGTGATCAGCCGCATGACGAGATCGAGCACGACGGCCGGCAGGCGCTCCTTGTCGCTCGCGGCCAGATCTTCCCAGCGGGCAAGGGCCCAGTTGTCCACCGCCATGCCGGTGGCGAGCACCAGTTCGGTGAGGAGCGAGGCGTCGAGATCGGTGCGGACCACGCCGAGCGCCTGACCGCGACGGATCATGGTGGCGAGCCATTCGCGCACCGCCTGCATGATGCGGGCGGCCGGGTTGGCGGCCTCGTCGCCGATGAAGGGGCAGGAGGCGCTGTCGGCCAGCGACCGGTAGAACATGCGGCCGGTATCGGCGAGATCGGGATGGTGCAGCAGCATCGCGGCGATGCGCTCGGTGATGGTCCGGGCCTCGGTCCAGAAGGTTTCGGCCGTCAGCGTTTCGGGCCGCAGGGAGGTGACGACCTCGATCATTTCTCCCAGCACATCCTCGAGACAGGCGAGAAAGAGCGCGCTCTTGTCGTCGAAGAAATGGTAGAAGGAGCTTTTCGACATGCCGGCCTCGGCCAGGATCCGGTTGAGCGAGGCACGCGAGAAACCGTGACGGGCGAATTCCTGCCGCGCGATGGCGAAAAGCCGCTTCCGGCGCTCGGCCGGCATGGTGTGGTGGTGGGCCCTGGTGGCGGCGCTGCGGCTCATGGGGCGGGTTCCTTCATGGCGGTGTCGCCGGTCCGGTTCGCGCGGCGGGTGCGGGCGGCGTCGAGCCGGGCAAGCCGTTCGGCCACCTCGCGCACCCGCTCGGCATTGTCGAGGGCGAGGCGGCCGTCGGCGTTCCACAGCGAGTTCTCGAAACCGACCCGCACCTTGCCGCCGCGATGGGCGCCATAGACGAGGCAGGCGGTTTCCTCGGGTCCGAAGGCGCAGACGGCCCAGTCGAGGGGGCGGTCGGGGGGCAGGCGCGCCAGGAACGGGTCGAGATCGGCGGGGCGCGATCGCTGACCGGCGCTGTGACGGCCGAGAACGAAGAGAAGCTGCATCCCGCCTTCGGGAAGGATTCCCTCGTCCTGAAGGCGAAGCAGGCGCTCGAGCTCGGCCGGCGCATAGAGGATGTGCTGAAGCGCGATGCCTTCCTCCCGTGCCCAGTGGTAGAAGTCGCGTGCGGGGCCCGGATCGGCACCGGCGGGCAGCAGTTCGCCGAGAGCGACGGAGGCGGCCGGCGGATGCGCCGCCCGCAGGACGGCGATCTGCTCGTCCGGGCCGTAGCGGCCGACGGCCTCGCTCGTTATCTGGATGAAGAAACCGGGCACCGCGTCGGAAATCGCGGCGACGAGGCCGCGATAGCGCGCCGCATCGAGCACATGCCTTCCCTCTTCGTCGCGCAGGTGCAGATGGATGCCGCCGGCCCCGGCGGCGCGGCAGGCGATGGCGGTTTCGACGAGCTCGTTCTCGCTCAGCGGCAGGCGCGGATGATCGGCCCTGGTGCGGCGGGCGCCGTTGGGGGCGACCATGATGCGCGGCAGCGGCGGGATGGCGGGCAGATCGGGCATGGCGTCCTGACAGTGTCTTCGTGGCGAGCGGGCCAAGAATGCCCTCTCGCAGCGCCGGGAGCAAGGGCGGCGGCTCGCGCGTATCGCGGCGGACGGAGACTGTGGCCCTTTCGCGGCTGATCGGGCGGTTCTCTCGCGGCGGGGCGCCCCGAGCTGAAGCGGTCCGGGACCGGGTCCGTCGCGGCTTAGACGGCCCCGGCCCGCAATCCCTCGATCAGCTGCCGCAACCCGAAGGCGGCGCCGGCGATGATGGCGAGGAAGGTGACGGGGGCGGAGAAGGCCAGCAGCGAGAAGGCCGAAAGCCCCTGGCCGATCGAGCAGCCGAGCGCGGTGACGGCGCCGACGCCCATCAGCGCCGCGCCGAGGATCTGTCGGCGCAATTCGCGCGGGTCCTCGCAGGCTTCCCAGCGGAAATGCCCCCTGAGCAGGGAGCCGAGGAAGGCGCCGAGAACGACCCCGGCCACCGAGCCGATGCCGAAATTGATCCGGCTGCCGGTCGAGGTCATGAGATAGAGCAGCGTGTCGCCCAGCGGCCGCGAATAGGTATGGGAGACGACGGGGACTTCCTCGAAGCCGTTGTCATGGATCCACTGGGTGCCGGCCCAGCCGAGGATGACGGCGGCGGCTACCACCAGCGACCAGAAGATGCGGGAAGGTTCGGCCAGCATCCGGCGCGAAAGCCCCGCCAGCAGCATCACCGCGCCGATGCCGATGCCGAGGATCACCGGCTGCACCCCGGACAGCCGGCCCAGAAGATGGGCGATGCCGGGCAGGGCCGATCCCTCGACGGGGGGGGAAGGGAAGAGGGCGGCACGCAGGGGGGCGATCGGCCCGGCGATGGTCATGTAGGCGAAGACCCCCATCACCAGCACGATCACGAAGGAACGCAGATCGCCGCCGCCGAGCCGGGCAAGGGCGCCGTAGCCGCAATTGCCCGCCAGCGCCATGCCGTAGCCGAACATCAGCCCGCCGACGATCGATCCCAGCGGGTTCCAGCGCAGCGAGAGATACATCGTGTCTTCGGGAACGAGCAGCCCCGCGCCGATGAGGCCGAAGCTGCCGATGACGGCACCGCCGATGGCGATGAGCCACATGCGCATCCGGCGCGTGTCCTGCCCGTAGAGCCAGTCCTCGATCGCACCCATGGTGCAGAAACGTCCGAGCCGGGCGGCAAGACCGAGCATCCCCCCGCCCAGAAGGCCGACGAGAGCGGCCAGCACATGATCGCCGAATGTCTCGAGCAGCGTTTCCATCATCGCGTCACTCCCACCGCCGGCCCACGGCGTCTCCGGGGCTGCGGGCGGCCTTTCCGTTCCTGTCTGCCGCGATTATGGCAAAAGCCGCCCCCAAAGGCTACCGGCGCCGCGAAGGCGGCCCCCCCCGTCGCGGCGGTCTTCAGATTGAGCATTTCGCTCCCATGTTCTAGAGAGCGGAGCGGAGCCACGAGAGGTGCATCATGCGCGCGGAAACCCAGAACACGGTCGAGGCGATCGGGAAATCGCTCCAGCTTCTCAAGGAGCGGGTGGGCTGGGACACGGCCCGCCATCGGCTCGAGGAATTCAATGCCATGGTCGAGGATCCCGATCTGTGGAACGATCAGGCCAAGGCCCAGAAGCTGATGCGCGAGCGGCAGAAGCTGGCCGACCAGATCGCTCTCGTCGAGGAGATCGAGCGCGAGCTTGCGGACAATGTCGAGCTGATCGAACTCGGCGAGGCCGAGGGCGACCCGGAAGTGGTGGCCGAGGCCGAGGCGGCGCTGGCCGCGCTCCGGGAGAAGGCCGCCAAGAAGGAGATCGAGGCGCTCCTGTCGGGCGAGGCCGATGCCAACGACTGCTTCCTCGAGATCAACGCCGGCGCCGGCGGCACCGAGAGCTGCGACTGGGCGGCGATGCTGGCGCGGATGTATGTCCGCTGGGCCGAGGATCACGGCTACAGGGTCGAGCTGATCTCGGAGAACCCCGGCGAGGAGGCCGGCATCCGCTCGGCGACCTACAAGATCATCGGCGAGAACGCCTATGGCTGGCTGAAGAGCGAATCGGGAGTGCACCGGCTGGTGCGGATCTCGCCCTTCGACAGTTCGGCCCGCCGACACACCTCCTTTGCCAGCGTCTGGGTCTATCCGGTGGTCGATGACAATATCGAGATCGAGATCAACCCGGCCGACATCCGCATCGACACCTATCGCTCCTCCGGTGCCGGCGGGCAGCACGTCAACACCACCGATTCGGCGGTGCGGATCACCCACCTGCCGACGGGGATCGTCGTCACCTCGTCGGAGAAGTCCCAGCATCAGAACCGGGCCAATGCCATGGCGGCGCTGAAGGCGCGGCTCTATCAGCTCGAGCTCGAGAAGCGCAACGCCGAGATCCAGGCCCAGCACGAGGCCAAGGGCGAAGCGGCCTGGGGCAACCAGATCCGCTCCTATGTGCTGCATCCCTACCAGATGGTGAAGGATCTGCGCACGGGGGTGGAAACCTCCGACACCCAGGGCGTGCTCGACGGCGATCTCGACCGCTTCATGGCGGCCGCTCTTGCCAAGGACGTTGCCGGCAAGAGCCGCGCCGAGGCCCGGGCGGAAGGGTAGGGCACGGCCTGCCCTCCTTCCCGGCGCTTCCATGCGCCCGGGCGCCCCAGGAGCACGGACGCAGGAGCGGGGCCGGTTCCGGGTTTGCCGGAGATGCGGAAGCGGACCTCGCGAGCGCATCGCGTGCAGGAACGTGACATCATGCTCCGGCTTGCCGGAAGGGTTTGCCGGAGAGTGGGGAAACCCCGGTGCCTGAAGGCCCGGATGCCTGGCGCCGGGCGTGGACCGGTGGTTCTCGGCAACGGGCTCCGGTGGTATGCCGTTTTTGTCGCCCGGCAGGTTCGAGAGCCCGGCCAAGCTCCACCGTCGCAGGCATGCTGCGGCCATGAAACATGCCCGGTATGGGAAGAAGGCGCGGGGACAACGCGCTGCATGTTATAAACTTCGTTATATTTCAGCTAATTGAAGGGCGGTTTTCTTGTGAAGTGCGTATTGCGGGTTTGCAGTGCCAAGGACGCGGACTCCCTGCCGTCTTCCCCCGGGAGCGGACCGTTCTAAGGTCGGGGAATGGCGGTCCCGCGCAGGGTTTTCGCCCGCAGGGGCCGGGTCGCCCGGCCGCCATGCCCCGGCGCCGCCTTGCCGCCCGGGGCGGCACCGGCACGGCATGCCCGCAACCCGGCGGCGCCTCGCCGCGCAAGCGGGCGCCCCCCGGGGGAGGGACGGCCCGCCACCTTGCCCCCGTCGCGCCCCTCCCCTAGAGAGGCGGAAGACGCAGGAGGAGGCAGAACGATGGCAAGACGCAGCACGGCCGCAGCCGATACCGACAAGCGCCCGAAGGCCCGCACCCTGCGGCCGCTGAAGGCTCTGTGGCCCTTCATCCGCCCCTACAGGCACATCGCCATCGGCGCGCTTTTCGCCCTCGTCTTCACCGCCGCCATCTCGCTCATCCTCCCGCTTGCGGTGCGGCGGGTGGTGGACGGTTTCTCGCAGGGCTCGCTCGAGCTGCTCGACCAGTATTTCGCCGCCGCCATCGCTATCGCCGGCCTCCTCTCCCTCGGCACCGGACTGCGCTATGCCCTCGTCACCCTTCTCGGCGAACGGGTGGTGGCCGACATCCGCGAGGCGCTTTTCGACAAGATGATCGGCATGTCCCCCGCCTTCTACGAAAGGATGATGACGGGGGAGGTGATCTCGCGCCTCACCACCGACACCACGCTCATCCTCTCGGTGATCGGCTCGTCGATCTCGGTGGCGCTGCGCAACGTGCTGATCCTGATCGGCGGGCTCGGGCTGATGATGATGACGAGCCCCAAGCTCACCGGGCTGGCGCTTCTGCTGGTGCCGGTCATCATCGTCCCGATCCTGGTGCTGGGGCGGCGGCTCAGGCGGCTTTCGGCCGAGAACCAGGACTGGATCGCCGACAGTTCCGGTGCGGCCACGGAGCTTCTGCAGGCGGCCCAGACCGTGCAGGCCTACACCGCCGAGGACTACAGCCGCTCCCGCTTCGCCCGCATCACCGAAAAGGCCTACGAGATCGCCCGATCGCGCATCAGGGTCCGTGCCGTGCTGACGGTGATCGTCATTTTCCTGGTCTTCGCCGGGGTCATCTCGGTGCTCTGGATCGGGGCGCGGGACGTGCGGGCCGGGACGATGACTCCGGGCGAACTCGTCCAGTTCGTGATCTATTCGGTGCTCGTCGCCGGTTCCGTCGGCGCGCTCTCGGAGATCTGGGGCGAATTGCAGCGCGCGGCCGGCGCCTCCGAGCGGCTCGTCGAGCTGCTGTCGGCCGAGGATCCGGTGCAGGATCCGGCCGAGCCGCTCATCCCCGAGGCGCCGGCGAAGGGCGACATCCGCTTCGACGGCGTGACCTTCTGCTATCCGACCCGGCCCGACCGCTCGGCCCTCAGGGATGTGTGCTTCCACATACCGCCGGGCGAGACAGTGGCGCTCGTCGGGCCCTCGGGGGCGGGCAAGTCCACCGTGCTGCAGCTTCTCCTGCGCTTCTACGACCCCCAGGAGGGCGCGATCCTGCTCGACGGCATCGATCTGCGCCGGCGCCTTCGCTCCGAGTTCCGCCGCCACATGGCCCTCGTGCCCCAGGATCCGGTGATCTTCGCGACGACCGTGAAGGAGAACATCCGTTTCGGCAGGCTCGATGCCTCCGACGAGGAGATCGTCGAGGCCGCCAGGGCCGCGGCTGCCCACGATTTCATCATGCGCCTGCCCAGGGGCTACGATACCGAGGTCGGCGAACGCGGCGTGCTGCTCTCGGGAGGGCAAAAACAGCGCATCGCCATCGCCCGCGCCATCCTGCGCGATGCGCCGATCCTGCTTCTCGACGAGGCCACTTCCGCCCTCGACGCCGAGAGCGAACGGGCGGTGCAGCAGGCGGTCGATCGCATGGCGCAGGGCCGCACCACCATCATCATCGCCCACCGCCTCGCCACGGTGAAGAAGGCCGACCGCATCCTCGTCTTCGACGAGGGGCGGATCGTCGCCGAGGGCACGCATGAATCCCTCGTCGCCGAGGGCGGCCTCTATGCCCGCCTCGCCCGGCTGCAGTTTCTCGACCTCTCCGGCGGTGCGGGGGAGCCCGCCGAAGAAGCGTCAGGCGCCGGCTAGCACATGGCGATGGGGGCGTGCGATCCGACGCTTCCCGTCGCCCGGCGGGGGAACCGCGGGAGGGTGGCGCATTCCGTTGCGGATGATATGAACCATTCCGGCCGCGATTCCCCGCTCCTGCCGCGGCGCCGCTGCGGCTTCGGGCAGGGGCCGCCGACGCATCGCCGCAGGACAACGCTTCAGACCGAGGAGCCGATCCCATGTTCTACCGCCCCGAGGAAGGCCACGGCCTGCCCCACAACCCCTTCAAGGCCATCGTCGCGCCGCGCCCCATCGGCTGGATCTCGAGCGTGGACGAGAAGGGGCGGGTCAACCTTGCGCCCTATTCCTTCTTCAACGCCATCTCCGACGCGCCCCCGATGGTGATGTTCTCGTCCCAGGGCGTGAAAGGCGGTGGCGAGCGAAAGGACAGCCTTGCCAACATCCGCGCCACCGGGGAATTCGTCGTCAACATCGTCTCGCGGGAACTGAGCGACAAGATGAACCTTTCCTCGGGCGCCTATGAAGCCGGGGTGGACGAATTCGAGATCGCCGGGTTGACCAAGGCACCCTCGGTGACGGTGACGCCGCCGCGGGTGGCCGAGGCGCCGGCGGCGCTCGAATGCCGGCTGTGGCGCGTGATCGATCTGCCGGGCGAGAACAACGCCATGGTCATCGGTATCGTGACCGGGGTGCATATCGACGAACGGCACCTCAAGGACGGGCTTCTCGACGTCACCAGCTATCAGCCCCTCGCCCGTCTGGGCTATTTCGACTATGCCGCGGTCGAGGAGGTGTTCTCGCTCAGGCGGCCCGACAGGCCGGGCGGGGGTGGTGACAGGGGGCGAAAGGGAGGATGAGCTTCCGCCGCGGCCCCGCTTTCCGGGTCGATTGCGCCTGGTCATTCGCCGGAGCCGGGCCGTCTGCCCGATCGGAAGCCCGCCGGGCAGGTGGCGCTTCCGCCGCCCTGTTCGGGGCGCGCCGAGGGGTCGGTGCGGCGGATGCGGAGCACGGCACCCTTGCCCGAACGGCCGTCACCCCGCCGCGTCTTCGGTCCATTTGCGCACGCGCCCTTTCACCCCGTCCCAGGCGCCGGGGGAGAGGGCCCGCGCGAGGAGCCGCTCGGGGTTGGTCGGCGGTGGAAAGCGGATGCCTTCTGCCCGGGTGAAGCCGAAGCGCCGATAGTAGGGCAGATCGCCGACGAGCAGCACCCGCTGCCAGCCGAGCGCGGCGGCCTTTTCGAGCACGGCGCGGATCATCAGTCCGCCGATGCCTTCGCCCTGCCGCGTCGGGTGCACCGCCACCGGGCCGAGGAGGAGGGCCGGCGCACCGTGCGCGCCGATGCGCACGGGCCAGACGCGGATCGCCCCGGCGAGCGTGCCGTCCCGGCTCCGCGCCACGAGGCAGAGCCCGGCGACCGGCGCCACGCCATCGCGCAGCCGGTAGGAGGAGAGCGCCTCGCGGCCCGGTGCGAAGGCCAGATCGAACAGCGCCTCGACTTCCCAGCCGTCTTCGGGGCGCTCCTCCTCGAGCCTGTATCTCTCCTCGACCGCCATGCCGCCTCCTCGATCCGCGCCCGCTTAGCGCAGCCACCCCTTCTTGCCAATGCTTCTTCGCATCCCGGGTCTTTCGAGCGGAAAATCCGCCGCCGTTCACCCCGCGTTAACGGAAGGGGGAGATGATGGGTAGGGAAAACGGGAATCGCCGGCGGAGGCCTTCCGGTCGGGTCGGCGACGAGGGTGGCAGGAGGTGGGAATGCGCGCCGGAGGAGTATCGCCTGGAGGAGGAGCGCCCGGAGCGGGGCCGGGGCGGCTGCCGGGGCCGGGGCGCAGCGCCCAGAGCGCTCCCCGGCGGGGGATGGAACCCGCCGGGGCAGGGGGCGGCCGGGGGGTGGCGCTGTGGTTCGGTGCGCTGGAAGCGCTGATGGTGCGCGAGGTGCGCAGCCGCTTCGCCGGTGATCCGCTGGGCTATCTGTGGAGCTATCTCGCGCCGCTCTTCTGGATCGTCACCCTAGCCGTCGCCTTCCAGCTTCTCGACCGGCGCCTGCCGATCGACGCGGATGTGGTGAGCTTCCTGATCTCGGGGCTCCTGCCCTACATGCTCTTTCGCGGCACCGTGCTCGCGATCCTGCGGACGGGCCGCACCCGGTGCGGAGCTGTCGGCCCCGTAGGGGCGGGGCGGGGCGCGCTTCTGCCGGCTGCGGCGCTGCTCGAACTCCTCAATGGTTGTCTCGTATGGGGGGGGGCTGCTTCTGGGCAATGCGCTGCTCTTCGGTCCGCTTCATCTCGACGATCCCCTGCGCGCCCTCTCCGGTCTCGTCCTTGCCTGGGGGCTCGGATGCGCGGCCGGAGCCTTTCTCGCGGGGTTCGGGGGCCGCCAGGGGGGGATCGAACGGTTTGCGGCGCTTTTCTTCCGGCCGCTCTTCTGGATCTCCGGCGTGTTCTTCGTCGCCAACGAGCTGCCGCAACGGCTGATCGGATGGTTGCGCTGGAACCCCCTTCTGCACGCTGCCGAAATCATGCGCAGCGGCAGCTTCGCCGGTTACGAATCGACCATCGCATCGCCCCTCGTTCCGGTCGTCTTCATCCTCCTTCTTTCGCTGGCCGTCCTGTCCGGCGGGTCCGCTTCGGGGGGAGAGCATGGCTGAGCTTCTGCGGCTGGTGCGGGTGAGCCATGCCGTCGCGGAGGGTCGTGGCGGGCGCTGGGTCCTGCGCCGCGCCTCCCTTGCGCTGCGAAGCGGGGAGCATCTTGGCATCCTGGCCCCCTCCGCGGCGGACCGGGCGACGGTCTGCCGGCTTCTGGCCGGCCGGGAGCGGCCCCTTCGGGGGCGGATCCTCCGCGGCGGGCGGGTGCTCTGGCCGCCGGGGCTTCTCGTCGCCTTCCATCCCCGGCTCTCGGCCTGGGAGAACATCACCCACATCGCCCGAACATGCGGCTTCGCGCGGCCGGGGCGAATTGGCGCCTTCTGCCGCAGCATGAGCGGCCTCGAGAGCGCGTTTCACGCTCCCGTCGCCACCCTGTCCCCCGGGCAGCGTCTGCGTCTCGCCCATGCCCTGGCGCTCGCGCTCGACGGCGCGATCTTCTTTGCCGACGAGAGCATCGCCCCGGCCGAGGCGGGCTTTCGCGCCGCCTTTCTCGCCTTCTTTCGCCAGCGCCTTGCCGGTCGCGGGCTCGTTTTCCTTTCCGCCGACCCCCGCCGTCTCGAACTCCACTGCAATCGGGCCGCGACGCTGGCCGCCGGCCGTCTCGTCCTCTGCGGCGATTTCGACGAGGCGGCGCGGCTGCTGGCCGCGGGCGACGGGCGGAGGGGGGCGGCATGATAGGGGGGCGTTTGCACCAGCACCGGCCGGCAGGGGAAACCGCAGTCGGGGCCCGCTCCGCCTCCGCCGGCACGAAGGGGCCACCGGCCCCGGAAGGAGGCGGGGCGGGGCAGGGGCATGGCGGTCTTTCAGCGGACAGGGCCGCCGCGCCGAGGGCGGAGCCGGTCTTTCCGCGCCGGGCGCGCCGACCGCCCGCCGGCCTCGGAACGGCGGACGGCGAGGACGGGAGCCCCTCCTCCGCCACGAAGACACCGCCTCCGTCCGTCTTCGCGAAGGAGGACACCCTTTCGCGGCCGGTGCGGCAGGAAGGGGCGGACGAGGCGCGCCTGCGGCGCCAGGCGGCTCGTGCGCGGCACAATCGCCATCGCGACCTCGAGCGGCTGCTCCTCGAGGGGCACGCCCGCCTGCCGTCGGAAGCGGGAATTGACCGCGTCGAGGCGGCCCTGTCGCACTTCGAGCGGCAGGGGGTGCGCCGTCTCGTGCTCTCCGCCCTTCTCTTCGTCTTCCTGCCGAGCCTGGCTGCCGCGCTCTACCTCCTCGTCTGGGCCACGCCGCTCTACCGGGCCGAGGCGCGTTTCGCGGTCGAGCGTGGCGTGTCCTCCGCGCGCCTCGCTCTCTCGGGGCTGGCGGGCGCGCTTGGCAGCCCGGACGGGCTCCGGGACGCCTTCATGCTGCGCGACTACATCCTTTCGTCGGCGATGATGCAGCGCCTCGATACCCGTCTCGGCTATCTCGACGATTTCGGAGGCGGGCGGATCGACCCGTTGACCCGCCTGGTGACGGTCCCGGCCCTCGGAATCGACCGCTATCACCATTACCGCCGCCATGTCGCGGTGACGATCGACGTGCAGTCGGGGCTGATCGGCCTTGCCGTCGAGGCGCCGTCTGCCGCGCGCGCGGCCGAGGCGGCCCGGACCATCCTCGAGCTGGCGGCCGACGAGCTCAACCGGCTGTCGGACGAGATCTACCGCGACCAGATGGCGCGGATGGAGGCGGAGCGGGATGTCGCCGAAAGGGCGCTCAAGGCGGCCCGAAGGGATCTGCTCGCGCTGCAGATCTCCCGGCGCGAGCTCGACCCGCGCGAGACGGCGGCCGCGATCTACGCCCGGATGCGGGAGATCGACGGGCGGCTCGACGATCTGGCCCGCCAGCGCGACGTCGCCCGCATGGCGGGCCGGCCCGACAATCCGGCACTCCGGCGGATCGGGGCCGAGATCGCGGTTTTGCATCGCCAGCGCCGTGCGCTCGAGACCCGCCTCGCCGGCCGGCGGGAGAAAGGGGCGCCGCTCAACGAGACGCTCGCCGCCTTCGACGCCGCCGAGGCCCGCCTCGCCCTTGCCCGCCAGCGTTGGGAGAGCGTGCTGGCCTCGCTCGAGGAGGCGCGCCGCGCCGCCCTGGCCGATCGGCGGTATCTCGTCGTGGTCGCGCCACCGCGGGCACCGCCCTTCCCGGAACGCCTGGCGGCCATCCGCCTCAGCCTGTTCGTCTTCCTTGCCCTTCTGGTGCTGTTCCTCCTCGGCCGGGTTTTCCTAGCCGCCTTGCGGATGCGGTTGCAGTCGGCAACGGTGCTCTGACGGGCCAAGCCGGCAGGGTTTCGGAACGGGCGTGCCGCATGTCTGCCGAACGGCTGCAGAATGCCTCCGACCGGGCGCGCCACCCCGTGGCAGGCGGGGCCCGCTCGTGGGTGCGCCGGGAAGACGGGTGAGGATCCCGCACCGGAAGCCGGTCCGCGCCGGAAGGCAGCCGCGCCGAGGGGCCGGGTGAGGGAGTCATGGGGGAGGTCGCGTGTCTGGAAAGGCCGCTCCATGGTACGGGGCGCGGCAGAACGGAAAGGAAGGGAGACGATCTGCCTCGGATACGGCCGCTTCGCGGACATGGGATGATCAGAACCGGAAGCCACCCGCTTCGCGGGCCAGAGGACCATCCCGGTTAGTGTCCGAGGATGTGGTGTAATTTCTGCGCCGTCGCCGGTGCAGTTCCCGGGTGGCCATCGAGGTGTATGGTCGGGTGGAGTTTCAGAGATTCGAGCACGAACCACACGGAGACCCCGAGCCCCAGGACCAACATCGACCTTTCCGAACTTCAGGCCAAGCAGGACGGTGGCGATTTCCTTCGCGCCGTTGCCGAGGCCGTGCTGCAGCTTCTGATGGAGGCCGATGTCGAGGGCCTGATCGGCGCCGGCAAGCATGAGCGCAACAGTGAACGCACAACGTGGCGCACGGGTATCGAGAGCGCGCTCTCGATACCCGTCTGGGCCGGCTGAGGCAGTGTCCCACGGGATGGTGTAATTTCTGCCGGCAGCGCGGGCTGAGCGGAGGCTTTGCGTGGCGAAGCGAGGCCCGCGCTGCTTGCCTGTCGGCCACGGTTGTTCTTCGGCCAAGATTTGGTTTG